>ERZ827423.53-NODE-53-length-144750-cov-6.125899_pt1 | contig 144750 bp, 128 predicted proteins | sample MGYA00519775_ERZ827423 | MGnify/ENA primary metagenome ERZ827423 (study PRJEB31778, sample SAMEA3449296) | human gut metagenome | biome: human gut; feature: human-associated habitat; material: faeces | place: United Kingdom | collected 2010/2012 ... | reverse complement strand
CCGCCTTCGCCACTGGTGTTCCTCCCGATATCTACGCATTCCACCGCTACACCGGGAATTCCATCTACCTCTGCACTACTCAAGAAAAACAGTTTTGAAAGCAATTCATGGGTTGAGCCCATGGTTTTCACTTCCAACTTGTCTTCCCGCCTGCGCTCCCTTTACACCCAGTAATTCCGGACAACGCTTGCACCCTACGTTTTACCGCGGCTGCTGGCACGTAGTTAGCCGGTGCTTTCTTGTTAGGTACCGTCATTATCGTCCCTAACGACAGGAGTTTACAATCCGAAAACCTTCTTCCTCCACGCGGCGTCGCTGCATCAGGGTTTCCCCCATTGTGCAATATCCCCCACTGCTGCCTCCCGTAGGAGTCTGGGCCGTGTCTCAGTCCCAATGTGGCCGTTCAACCTCTCAGTCCGGCTACCAATCGTCGCCTTGGTGGGCCGTTACCTCACCAACTAGCTAATTGGACGCGAGTCCATCCTAAAGCGAATAAATCCTTTTCCCTCAGTACCATGCGGTACCGTGGGCTTATGCGGTATTAGCAGTCGTTTCCAACTGTTGTCCCCCACTCTAGGGCAGGTTACTCACGCGTTACTCACCCGTTCGCCACTAAGCTTAAAAAGCAAGCTCTCTAAGCTCCGTTCGACTTGCATGTGTTAGGCGCGCCGCCAGCGTTCGTCCTGAGCCAGGATCAAACTCTTTATAAATGGTATTTATCACTCATAAAGTGTTAAATCTCGTTCACTCAGACACAATCGCTTGCGTCCTGTATGAATTACTTGTTTGCCGATCTCTCGGCTTTGGAATTGTTTTTCGTGATTTTCCATCACGTTTAAGGTTCCACAAGTTTCAGTATTGTTCAATTTTCAAGGTCCTGCTTGCTCTCCTCTCGGACAGCTCAATCATTATATCAAAGGTCGTACTTTTTGTCAAGCACTTTTTTCGATATTTTTTTGAGCTTTCCGAACGCCTTTTTAAAAGCTTTCCACCCGCACGCTGTCCGGTTCCCCGCTGCGTTTTTGCTGGTACATCGCTTTTATTTGGCTTTTGAAGAGCTGCTGTCTTGCGCGACAGCTTATTTATAATACCACACTTTCGCCTAAAGTCAACACCTTTTTCAAAATTTCTTTCAAGTTTTTTCAAACTTCTTTTTTAGTCCTTCCCAATATCCATGCAAGCACCCTCCGGGCCGCAGTTCGCACACCAAGCCAAAAGCAAATGTCCCCCCTGCCGCCAATAGCATCGCCAGTGCAGAATGCTGCAAATGCAGCAAGCAGCCGCCCGCAATTACTGCAGCCGGTACGCTCCACCATATACAGTAAGTCTTCAGCTTAACGGCACTCCCCTGCATCCAGCGGCAGACATACCAGTATTTCACCACCCCTTCCAGCAGCGCCTGCACACAAAGTGCATACAGCATCACCAACCGGCTGCCCCGCATAACAAACAGCAGCACCAGCATAACCCCCAGTGCAGCTTCGCGATACAGGTTATCTTTCTTTTCGTTACCCGTCATTTGCAGCACCCCGCTGCAGGGTCCAAGTGTCGCAATCAAAATAAACACCAGCGCACACCCAACAAACTGTTTGGTGTAAGGCAACAGCTCTTCCGCCAGAATCGACAGCAGCACCTGCGGATAGCCCACCAGCACAACTGCCATACTGCCGGCAAATAACATTTGAATCCGCATAATGGACGCATAGCACTGCTTGATTCCCGCTTTATCCCCTGCATGATACATGCGCGAAAATTCTGGCAGAAACACTTTTGCTGTTGGACCAGAGATGAAGTTGACAAGCTTTTTTACCATCAGCACTACACTGACAATTCCCGCTTCAAACGCGCCTGTGAAAAAGTACTGCAAAAGGATTGGCATTTGCGAAATCAACGCCTGTATCAGATCCGCCCGTTGATAGCTCCCCCATTTGCGCAAAGAAAGTTCCTTCGAGATATCCCTCCGGGGTTCTCTGTCCCGCTTTATCAGGAAAAGCACCAGGATTCCCGCGTATTGTATCCCATACAGCGCCAGCAGTGTGCCAAGCGAGAGTCTTTCCGTTTTATATAAAACCAGTGTTCCCAATACAAGGAACAGTCTTCCCAGCACATACTCTCCGAATAAGGCAGATCCCGGCTGGCCTTGCGCCATCATTGTGCTGCTATGGTCCATTACCAGAAGTTCCATCCCGGTAATCAGTGCTATGACCGTGTAACCGCCCCGTCCTTTTTCCAATGCCAGTACCAACGCTAATGTCGTCAGGACTGGCAGCACATAACAGCTGTAATATTTTGCCTTGAACCGGCGCAGCTCTGTTCCCTTATTTGATAAGTAAAAAGTATTGCATTTCGTAATACCGGAAAACAATACCCAGTACACAAGATCCGCCGCACTGACCCAGGTAGAGTAAGTTCCGTATCCCGCAAGGCCCAGCATCCGGGTAATCATAACCTGCAGCAGCACTTCCAGCACTGCACCAAGCCCTTTTAATATTACACTAAGTAGAAAAACGATACTCAAAATATTTTCTCCATACCAGAACTATGCTGCCCAGAAAAACTGATACGGCATCGTCCCGCCAATATTATTTATCAGCAGCCGCAAAACATATTGGAGGCCCGCCGCCACTGCCAACCATTGGATTGTCGCAGCCCGTCTGCGCGGGCAGTTTATATACTCCAACATGCGTGGAAGCAATACGATCAGGTACGGCCCAAACAACGCAGCCATCCGCGCCGCAGAGGCTAGCCCAAGGTTCAGCCCGTACAGCGAAAGTGCCGCCATTGTGAGAAATAGTCCCTGCGGTTCCTTGGATTCCAGCTTTTTGCATTCCTCTGGTGTCATTTTGTAAAGAACAAAGGCAACCAGCAGAGCATAAAACGCACCAACCGCAATGGATTCCATTCTGCTGTTGCTCTTCGTAAAATATTTTGCCAGCGCATAGGGCAGCAAATTTGCCACGCGCCCCGCCACAACCGGATATGCTGCGCCCAAGATGCAAGCTGCCATGGTACAGTACAACACATGGCGATATTTCCACCGCCGGTTCACCAACCAATACAGCGGCAGAAAGACCACTGCACTTTTGTGGAACGATACTGCCATCAGAATTTGCAAAAAGTACGGCGCAAGTTTTCGCTCCTTGATCCAGTGGAATGCCGTATAACCCAGTAAAATTGCAATCGCATTGCGGGCCACATTCATTTCTGTCTGATAAACACCCAGCGTAAGGTAAAGCCAGATACTCAGCATAGCATTGGGGGATTCCCGCCGCAGCCAGCGGTAAAGCAGCGCTATAATCAGCGCACTGTTTGCCACTGTAATCCACTGTGGCGCAGGCAAATAAATGCTGAGGAGCTTATTCAGCAGGCGGTACCCAGGTTCCAAGTCCAATTCCCATGTCCGACGGGACGTTGGGTAAAGCTGGGCGGTAAACAGTTCTTTCCACGAAATCTGTGGGAATTGTTGATAAATGCAGACATAATACTTGGTATCCACACCAACAGTCTGTGCCCGCATTGCCATAAAAAACCACAGCACCACACAGGACATGGCCAGTGCTACACGCTGCGCGCTCCTGCCCTGCCGCCGTGCCAACACGCAGAGGCGCGCCGGGTAGGCAAGCAGCAGGCAAAGCACAAGGTAAACACTCATTTTTTCTATCATGCTATTTCAAAACAAAGCCAGCCGTGCCCGGTAGACGGCCGCATTGACGCTGGCCGGCAGCAGTGCCGCGCACCAAAGGCCCGTACGCAACAAAGCATTCCGCAGGTTCGGCCTGCCGTTCCAACTGCTCAGCGCCTGCTTTGCCTGGTGTTTCTGCCCTGCAATCAGGCTTGTATAAATATAAACTGTCATCTTTAAATCGTATTTTCTCTGGATCGCCGCAATCTCGGCTTTGCTATGGTTCGGATTCTTCAGTTCCTCTTCCAAATCCTGCATAAATGCCTTGGCGTGGGCCACTTTTACCCGTGTTCTGGCGTTGGCTTCTGCCCCACGGTTATAATCCACGCAAACACGGGAGGCATAGGCAACACACGGGTTATTTCTCGCCAATCGCGCCCAAAGATCCAGATCTTGCCCGATTTTTTCACCCAGCCGGAACCCACCCGCCGCCAACAGTGCCGTGCGCCGCACCGTTGTGGCGGAGGTCCAGACAAAGTCATAACCCTTGCCCAGCGTTTCCCAGTAGCTAGGCAAACAGCCGTTCGCCTGCGGCATTCTGCGCGATTCCTTGCAGCGGCCATTGGCGTAGATAATACGGTAGGCCGTAACAAAGATATCACTTTGGGGATATTTCTGCACGATGGTTTCGATATTTTGCAGATAATCCGGATGCCAGGTATCATCAGCATCCAGAAAGCAGATGTACTCCCCCGCCGCCAGCTCAATGCCCTTGTTGCGTGCAGCGGAAACGCCCTGATTCGCCTGCTGTACAATCCGGATTTTATCTGACTGCACTGTTTTGCAAGCCTGCAAAGAGTTGTCGGTTGAGCCGTCATCCACCACGATCACTTCATAATCCGGGAATGTCTGTGTCAAAACGGAGCGCAGGGTGCCGGCAATGTAATGCTCCTTGTTGTAAAGCGGAATCACCACGCTGTATTTCATACACAGCCCCCCACATTTTCACTATCTTTTATGATTTCATAAGGTGCTCTACGTATATCTTAGCAGTTTCCTTAAACGATGTATAGATATTTTTGGTATATTTATAAGTGTTTTTTCTGATTTTTATCTAAAATATCAAAAAATCATATTTTTGCCAGAATAGGCAAACTTCATTTCGGCTGCATACACACAGTCAAAAGGTTATCACATCTTCCCGGGAATTTCCATCAAGCTGCGTATTGACTATCGAGCTTTAAAAGAGTACGATAGTGCGGACAAGATGAAGGAAGGGATTTGTATGGAAGTTAGTCTTTTGCTGATGGAGCAGATTGCTCAACTATTCATTGTCCTGCTGATGGGGTACATTGTGGTCAAGGCCAAATTGCTAAAGCCCTCTGACAGCAAGGTGCTCTCTGTTGTTTTTGTGTATCTGATTATGCCTTGCGTAGTTCTGAATGCGTTTCAGATTGATGATACTCCTGAACTTCGTGCTGGGCTTCTGTATTCGATGGCGATTGCCGTGGGGATGCACGTTGTCTTTCTGGCGTTCGATACAGTGATACGCAGGCCGCTGAAATTGGATGCAGTCGAGAGAGTCAACATCATCTACAGCAATGCGGCAGCATTGGTTATTCCGTTGGTACAAGCTTTACTTGGCAGTGAGTATGTTGTATACTCTTGCGCCTTTGTCATCGTGCAGTTGATTTTACTTTGGACCCACGCAAGCGCCTGCCTGCAAGGGAGTACCAAGTTGGAATGGAAAAAGATCCTGACCAATGTCAACCTGATTGCGATTGTGGCAGGAGCGCTCTTGTATCTGTTGCACATTTCTTTGCCAGCGCCAATCGTGAGCACACTCAGCAGCGTAGGAAATATGATTGGACCTATGGGAATGCTGCTGGCCGGCATGGCAATCGCAGAGGTCCCGCTGAAAAAGGTATTTTGCACACTGCGGAACTACCTCCCTGTTGTGCTTCGTCTGCTGGTGGTTCCTGTAATTGTTCTTTTATTACTCCGGGTGGTACATGCAGCAGGTTGGATTTCCGATGGCAAGGCAATTTTGATGACAGTTTATCTCTCTGCCATCACACCCTCCTGTGCAACTGTCACTTCCATGGCTCAGCTGTACAATCGTGATGCGGCACATTCAAGCGCACTGTATGTTCTCAGCACGCTTTTGTCAATCTTCACCATGCCGCTGATGATCGGTCTGTTTGAAGTACTGATTTGAAATTTCTCATACAAAAAGCCCCTTCCCGCTGCATTCACAGCCGGAAGGGGCTTTTCTATCGTGTATTCAGTCTGCCGCAGGGTACCCACGGCAATCGTTGGCAGTTGTTATTGCTCAACAGGGGTTGCCTGCTGCCCGCCGGAACCCGGCGCACGCAGTAACATTTTGCCAACTGCTAATTTCACGCTATTTTGTTGGGAAGATCTCTATTACAGCTCAGCGAAGTACTTAATGGTACGAACCATCTGGCTGGTGTAGGAGTTCTCGTTGTCGTACCAAGAAACGACCTGAACCTGATAGGTGTCGTCGTCGATCTTAGCGACCATGGTCTGGGTGGAATCGAACAGGGAGCCGTACTTCATGCCGATAACGTCAGAAGAAACGATCGGATCCTCGTTGTAGCCGAAGCTCTGGGAAGCAGCAGCCTTCATAGCAGCGTTGATAGCTTCCTTGGTGACGTCCTTGCCCTTAACGACAGCAACCAGGATGGTGGTGGAGCCGGTGGGAACGGGAACGCGCTGAGCGGAGCCGATCAGCTTGCCGTTCAGTTCGGGGATAACCAGGCCGATAGCCTTGGCAGCGCCGGTGGAGTTAGGAACGATGTTCTGAGCACCAGCACGAGCGCGGCGCAGGTCGCCCTTACGCTGCGGGCCGTCCAGGATCATCTGGTCGCCGGTGTAAGCATGAACGGTGGTCATGATGCCGGAAACGATCGGGAAAGTCTTGTTCAGGGTGTCGGCCATAGGAGCCAGGCAGTTGGTGGTGCAGGAAGCAGCAGAGATAACCTGGTCATCCTTGGTCAGGGTCTTCTCGTTGACAGAGTAGACGATGGTCTTCAGGTCGTTGCCGGCAGGAGCAGAGATAACGACCTTCTTAGCGCCAGCAGCGATGTGAGCCATGCTCTTCTCTTTGCTGGTGTAGAAGCCGGTGCACTCCAGAACAACGTCAACGCCGATCTCGCCCCACGGGCAATCCTTAGCGTCCTTAATGGCGTAGATCTTGATCTCCTTGCCATCGACGATGATGGAATCCTCGGTAGCTTCGACGGTGTGCTTGTTCTCACCGATCTTGCCCAGGAAAGAGCCCTGAGCGGTGTCGTACTTGAGCAGGTGAGCCAGCATCTTGGGGCTGGTCAGGTCGTTGATCGCGACGACCTCATAACCCTCGGCGTCAAACATCTGACGGAAAGCCAGACGGCCGATACGACCAAAACCGTTAATTGCAACCTTAACCATTGGAAAAAACCTCCTTTAAGATTGAGTCCATTCGGTTACGTCTCCATTTTACGCTATTTGCCGTATAAAGGCAAGGGTTGTGTATGAAATTATCGGTAAATTTTTAACGGTCTAACTCTTTCGGTTGTTCCGTGCGCAGCACCTGACGGACGATGTAGAGCGGACGGCCCTTGAGCTCGTCGTACATTCTCTCAAAATACACGCCGCAGACGCCCAGCGCCAGCAGATTGATTCCGCCGACGCACAGCACCGCCGCAATCCCGAAAGGCCAGCCGGTATTGACCTTCGTCACGCCCCAGGCGATCAGCAGCGCAATCAGGTCAATCAGCCCCGCCGCGAGCATCAGCCCGCCCAGCCAGCGCATGATGCCGAAGGGCTTGCCCGAGAAGGAGATGATGCCGTCCGAGGCCAATTTCAGCATCTTTTTGAGGGAATACTTCGTCACGCCCGCAAAGCGCTCCTCGCGGTCGAATTCGAGCGGCTCCTGGCGGAAGCCCGCCCAGGCGACCATGCCGCGCAGATAGCGGTTGTGCTCCGGCATGCTGCGCATCACATCGACGACCCTTTTGTCCATCAAACGGAAGTCGCCGGTATCCTTGGGGATTTTCCAGCCGGAAAGCGCGTCCAGCACACGGTAATAGGCAAAAGAAGTGAATTTTTTGAATACGCTTTCACCCTGGCGGGATTTGCGCTTGCCGTAGACAACCTCCACGCCGCCTTTCCACATCTCCACCATCTGCGGGATCAGCTCGGGCGGGTCCTGAAGGTCCGCGTCGATGATGACCACGGCGTCTCCCCTCGCCTGATCCAGCCCCGCGCTGACCGCCATCTGCTGGCCGAAGTTGCGAGAGAAATCCACCAGCACCACATGCGGGTCCTTTTTCTGAATATCGCTGGCCATGGCGAAGGTTTTATCCCGGCTGCCGTCGTTGACGAAGATCAGCTCGTAATTCTCCTCCATGCCGGACAGCACGCTTGTCAGGCGGCGATAGCTTTCCGGAAGAACCTCTTCTTCATTATAGAGCGGCACAATGACCGAAATCAGCTTATTCATTGACAATCTCCGCGTCGGGGTCGAACTTGATGAGTTCCACACCCGCCTCCTTCAATATTTCTCTTGAAAACTCGTCGGGATAATCATAGCGGTAAATCACGCGCACGATGCCCGCATTGATCAACAGCCTCGCACAGATGATGCAGGGGCTGTATGTGACGTACATCGTCGCGCCGTAGACTGAAACGCCCATGCGCGCCGCTTGAATCAGCGCGTTCTGCTCGGCGTGCACGGCATAGCAGACCTCCGCGCGCGTGCCGGACGGAATGCCGAGCTTGCGCCGCAGACATTCGCCGCGCTCCACGCAGGGCTTGATCCCCTGCGGCGCGCCGTTGTATCCCGTGGTCAATATTCTCTTATCGCGCACGATGACCGCGCCCATTTTTCTGTTCTTCTGATAGCAGGACGCCCAGCCGGAAATGGTATCCGTCATTTCCATAAACCGGTGATCCCATTTGGTGAATGCCACAGCCAGCACCTCCACATACTATATCTTGTCCGGGAACCGCTTACATTATAATCCCGAAAAGAGGGTGATGTCAAACCTGCGTGCCGCAATGCAAAATCAAGAGATTTTCAGCCTTTCAGAGAGTTTTAGGAAGATATTTTGAAAATTCGTCTGAAATTTATGAAATTCCAATATCGACGCTGTTTGCGCTGAAGGGAATGTTTTTGTAAACTAATACCTGTGATTAGCACTCAGGTGTGACGAGTGCTAACAGATGATTGGATAACGATTTAGACAAGGAGGTCTATTCTTATGCGTATCAAGCCTTTGGCAGATCATGTGGTTCTCAAGAACGTCGAGGTGGAAGTGACCACCGCGAGCGGTCTGATCTTGGCGGGTGCTGCCGGCAAGGAAAAGCCGCAGTTTGCCGAGATCGTCGAGGTCGGCCCCGGCGGCATGGTGGACGGCAAGGAAGTCAAGATGGAAGTGACCGTCGGCCAGAAGGTCATTTATCAGAAGTATGCCGGCACCGAAGTCAAGATCGAGAAGCAGGAGTACACCATCGTTCGTCAGAGCGATATCCTGGCTATCCTTGAGGACTAAGAAAAAACAGCTTTCACTCAAGCATTAACGGAGGTTGATTATCATGGCAAAGCAGTTGCAGTATGGTGAAGAGGCGCGCCGCTCCCTTGAAAAGGGCGTCAACGTCCTTGCAGATACCGTTAAAATTACCCTTGGCCCGAAGGGCCGCAACGTCATGCTGGACAAGAAGTACGGCGCTCCCCTGATCACCAACGACGGCGTGACCATCGCCAAGGAAATCGAGCTGGAAGACCCCTTTGCGAACATGGGTGCTCAGCTGGTCAAGGAAGTTGCAACCAAGACCAACGATGTGGCGGGCGATGGTACCACCACCGCGACCCTGCTGGCGCAGGCGATCATCCGCGAGGGCATGAAGAATGTTGCCGCGGGCGCCAACCCCATGCAGATCAAGAACGGTATTGCGCAGGCCTGTGATGCTGCGGTTGCCGCTCTGAAGCGCATTTCCAAGCCCGTTTCCACCAAGCAGTCCATCGCGCAGGTCGCCGCGATTTCCGCCGGCGATCCCACTGTCGGTCAGTGGATTTCCGACGCCATGGAGAAGGTCGGCAACGACGGCGTGATCTCCATTGAGGAGAGCAAGACCGGCCACACCGAGCTTAAGATCGTCGAAGGCATGACCTTTGACCGCGGCTACCTCTCCCCCTACATGGCGACCGATAACGACAAGATGGTCGCGGTGCTGGACAACCCCTATGTCCTGATCACCGATAAGAAGATCACCAACATTCAGGACATCCTGCCTGTGCTGGAGCAGGTTGTGCAGGCCGGCCGCAAGCTGCTGATCATCGCTGAAGATATTGAAGGCGAAGCGCTGGCAACCTTGATCGTCAACAAGCTGCGCGGCACCTTCACCTGCGTTGCCGTCAAGGCTCCCGCCTTTGGCGATCGCCGTAAGGCCATGCTTCAGGATATCGCCATTCTGACCGGCGGTCAGGTCATCTCCGAGGAGATCGGTCTGGAGCTCAAGGATGCCACCATGCAGATGCTGGGTTCTGCCCGCTCCATCACCGTGGATAAGGACAACACCACCATCGTCGAGGGCGCCGGCAAGAAGGAAGATATTGCTGCCCGCGTCAACTCCATCAAGGCTCAGCTTGAGGAGACCAGCTCCGATTACGATCGTGAGAAACTCCAGGAGCGTCTGGCCAAGCTGGCCGGCGGCGTTGCGGTTCTCTCCGTCGGCGCTGCGACCGAGGCCGAGATGAAGGAGCGCAAGCTGCGCATCGAGGATGCTCTGGCTGCGACCCGCGCGGCTGTGGAAGAGGGCGTCGTCCCCGGCGGCGGAACTGCGCTGCTGCGCACCATTGATGACGTGACCGCGCTGTCCAAGAAGGTTACCGGCGACGTTCGCACCGGTGTCAACATCGTGCTGCGCGCTCTGGAAGAGCCTGTCCGTCAGATCGCGGCCAACGCCGGTCTGGAAGGTTCCGTCATCGTGGAGAAGATCAAGGCCCGCAAGGATGTCAACTACGGCTTCGATGCGCTGAACAACGAGTACGGCGACATGGCGGCCAAGGGCATCATCGATCCTACCAAGGTTACCCGCTCCGCTTTGCAGAACGCCGCTTCCATTGCGTCCGTGCTGCTGACCACCGAGTCCCTGGTGTGCGATCTGCCCGAAAAGAATCCTGCTCCCGCAGCTCCCGCCCAGCCCCCGATGTATTAATCGGTAAACACATAAGCAACTTAAAAAGGAGCGCTGCTTTTTCAGCAGCGCTCCTTTTTCGCACTTGGAAGCAGCGCAGGTCTTTAGGGGGATGCGCGAAGGGGGGCCGCAGCCCCCCTTCGCTTGCGAAAGGCCCCGAAGGAATGGCTTTGCCATTCCTTCGGGGCCTTTCAAGCACTATGGATCACGTCGATTTTGCTGACGTTTGGATTAGAAGTTCTCCGCGCGGAGTTCGAAATAGGCCTGCGGATGCGCGCAGACGGGGCACACCTTGGGCGCGTTCTTGCCGAAGTGGATGTGGCCGCAATTGGAACAGATCCACATGCACTCGTCGCCGCGGGTGAACACAGCGCCGTTTTCGAGGTTGCTCAGCAGCTTATTGTAGCGAGCCTCGTGCTCCTTCTCGATCTTGCCGACCATCTCAAAGAGCGCGGCAATGCGGGTGAAGCCCTCTTCTCTGGCTTCCTTGGCGAACTGGGCGTACATCTCGGTCCACTCGTAGTTCTCACCGGCCGCCGCGTCTTTCAGGTTCTGCTCAGTAGAAGGAACCTCGCCGTCGTGCAGGAGCTTGAACCAGATCTTTGCATGTTCCTTCTCGTTGCCCGCGGTCTCCTCGAAGAACTTTGCGATCTGAACATAGCCTTCCTTGCGGGCGGCGGAGGCATAATAAGTATACTTGTTGCGCGCCTGGGACTCGCCGGCAAACGCGGTTTGCAGATTGGCTTCGGTCTTGGTTCCCTTGATGTTTTCCATTTTTCGTTTCCTCCTTGTGTTTTTCTGTCGTGGTCTTTTTTTATTATATACCCTTTCAAGCGCGAGTCAAACCGTTTGGCTGCGAATTTTTTCAAACAGGTTCAGGAAATCATCCAGGCTCAGCGCTTCCGCGCGAACCGCCGGGGCAAGCCCCGCTTCTTCAACGGCGCTCTGCGCCTGCGGGCGGCTCAGGCCATAACTCATCAGGTTATTGACCAGCGTCTTGCGGCGCATGGCGAAGCAACTCTTGACCAGCTTCATAAAGGCTCTCTCCTCCACTTGCACCGGATACGGCCGCAGATCGAGCGCAATCACTTCGCTGTCCACATGGGGCTGCGGAATAAAGCTGTGCGGCGGCACGGACATCACGCGGTCGATGTCGGCACGATAGGCGCACTGAATCGCCAGCGGACCATATTCCTTATCCCCCTGCTGTGCCATGACTCGCTGCACAGCCTCCTTTTGCAGCATCACGCAGATGCGTTCCACAGGCAGGCCGCTCTCCAGCAAACGGAACAGCACGGGCGTGGTGATGTAATAGGGCAAATTGGCCACCACGTCAAACGGTTCGCCGCCGAAGCATTCCTGCGCCAGCTGCTCCAAATTCACTTTGAGCACATCGCCCTGTACAAGCGTCACGTTTTTATAGGGTTGCAGCACGGTTTCCAGCACAGGGATCAGGTTTTTGTCAATCTCAATGGCGAGCACGCGCTTGGCACTGCGCGCCAGCACATTGGTCAGGCAGCCCGCGCCTGCGCCGATTTCCAGCACATTGCGTCCCGACGCGCCGGAGGCGCGCACAATCTCCTCCAGCATCTCGTCGTCGATCAGAAAGTTCTGCCCCAGGCTATGCGTAAAGCGGAACCCTCTGGCCTGAAGCAGGGTGATGATCTCACCGGTCGTCATATCATTTTCACGTCCTTAGTCGAGTATGTAGATGGTGCGGTCGCGCTTGCGGCCGAACTTGGTGCATTCCGCCTCGGTATCGAAAAACACGTCGATGTGGTTGCCCGAAACGCCGGTATCCTGCGCCACGCCGAAGCCGTAGCCGGGAATATAAAGCTTGGTGCCATAAGGGATGACGGATTTATCCACCGCCACGGTGCCGACCTTGGGCCAGACGCCGGTCGAGGTCTTGCGGCCGGTATGGGTATAGGCCGTAATCATGACCGTCAGGGTCTTGGAATAGGTGTAGGTCTTGCCGTCCACCGTGATGGTGTTATCGGTAACATCACTGGCATTTTTCTTGTTCGGGTCGGGCGTTGTTTTGGGCTTAGCGGTCGCCGTCGCCTTGGTTGTCTTGGACGGCCTCGCGGTCTTGGTGGCGGCCGTCGTCTTTTTCGGCGTAGCCGTGGGCTTTGGCGTGGGCTTCGGAGTCGGCGTGGGTGTGGGCTTGGTGCCCTTGGCCACAATGCGGTTCTGCGCCGCCTCCAGCACTGCTTCGGACGAAACGCTGCGCTCCGTTTCCACGCCGTCTACCGTCACGACGCGATAGGTGACCTCCTTCACGCCCTCCGTGCCCTGCTTGACCATCTTTTCCTTGCCGAGATACAGATCATCGTCGTCCTGATAGGTGACGTGATATGGAATGCGCTGCTTTTCACTCTCCTGCGAGATGGTGACGCGGTTGACCACGATCTCCATCCCGGCAGAGACGCTTTCCAGCTTTCCGGGCTGAACAATATCGTCGGCATCCACCTCCACCCCGGCCAGATAGAGCGCTTTGCTCACCGTGCCGTTGAGGATCGAGACCTGTCTCGTCTCTCCGTCCGCTGTCACGCGCACGGAAATGGCGCGGCGGACCAAGATCTCATCACCCTTGTGTACAGGATCGGAAAGCGTAGGATAAACCACATCGCCCTCCCCCAGCGTGATATCGTATTCCGTCAGCAGCTCCGCCACGGTGCGCGCGTGGGTTTTGACCTGCACGGTCATCGCGTCGTCGCTCAGCGTAACGTTCTTGACCGTTGCCAGCCGAACGGCCGGGCGAACGCTCAGCGCAAGGCCGCACACCAGCACGGCACACAGCGCAATACACAGAGCCTGTACCGTGGGCTTCAGCGTCTTAACCTGCGCAAGGCCTCGCCTGCAGGCCGCTGCCAGCGCTTTTGCCGTCCAAACCGCTCCGCGTCCCATGGCGCGAATAGCGCAAACCACTGCGCACGCCACGGCATCCACTCCGCGGGAGAATCCGTTCCAGGCGTTCACCGCGCGTCTGCGCCGCTCTGCTCCCGTGCTTCTGCCGCGCTTTGGTTCTTTTCGGGGTTCCATCCCGATATTTCCCATGGAGACTTTTTTCCTTTCCTTCAGAGAATAAATGGTTTGCATTCTGCGCGGGAAGAAATCCCTCTGCCGCGCCCTTTGCGTCTCTATTTTAAGGGATTTTCTTCTATAAGTCAATTCCGCGCCCCTTAGGAACAAATCGAGTGCGATTTCCGTTCTTTACACAACGGTCTTTTTCCGTCATAATAGGAGAGGAAATGACGTACCCTGACAAGCGAGGACAAAATGCTATGAAAATGCGAAAAATCATCCGGACGCTCATCCTTGCGTTGATGCTCCTCTCTCTGCTGGCGGGCTGCGGAACGAGCACCCGCGATATTGATCTGAGCAAGGTGGTCTCCGCTACCGCCGACCCCAACGAGCCGCGCCAGGACCCCAAGCCCTTTCTAGACAACTATGTGCAGCTGCTCAACGCCTATAACTTCGGCGCATGCTACGCGTTGTTGGCGCCCGATACGCAGGAAGCCATCACACTGGTGGACTTCACGCAGCGCTATCAGAACATCTTTGACGGCATCGACTTCCAGGGGCTGACGATCTCCTATGGGGATCTCACGGTAGAAGCGGGCAAGCGCTACCTGCAAAGTGCGACGCTGACCTATTCCAGCGCGCTGCTGGACGAGTTCACGCAGGACGTGGTGTTCAGCCTGGATTATTCCGACAATGACAGCACGTTCTACCTCAACTGGACGCCGGCCATGATCTTTACCGACCTGACCTCATCTACAGAGGTCAAGCTGCGCACACTGCGGCCCGCCCGCGGTGAAATCCTCGATTCCGAGCACAACGCCTACGCCATCAATTCTTATGCGGAAAGCGTCTATGTTCAACCCTCCAAGATCGAAGATACCTCTTATACCGTCACGGCGCTGGCCTCGATTCTGGGCATGACGACGGTGGATGTGGAAAAGGCGCTCTCCTCCTCCGCGGCGGTCAAATACGACTCAGCCGTGATCAAGGCCTATCCGCCGGGAGGCATTTCCGAAGCGACCGAGAGCGCATTGACGACGCTGCCCGGTGTGGGGGTGGACCGCACTTCCATGACCCCCATCCGATACTATCCCAACGGCAGCTTTTTTGCCCACAGCATGGGCTACACCTCCGCCATTACCGCTGAAGAGCTTTCCAAGCTGGATTCCAGCCGGTACGACATCTCTTCTTATGTCGGCCGCACAGGCCTGGAGGCCGCCTATGAGGATATCCTCTGCGGCACAAAGGGCTATTCGCTGGACATCTACGCCTCCGACGGGCAGCGGCTCTCCACGGTCGCCCGCAAGGAAAAGGTGGATGGGCTGGATCTGGAAGTGACACTGGATTACGACCTGCAATGCCGTGCCGAAGAGATGCTGGAACAGCTCAAGGAAGAGGGCAACGCAGGCGCAGCCGTTGTGCTGGAGCCAACGACGGGCGAGGTGCTGGCCATTTCCAGCTTCCCGGACTTTGACCCCAATCTCTTTGTGCTCAACTCCGACCCGGAAACGCTGGCCTCCTATGTGGCAGCAGATTCCAACAGCCCGCTATACAACCGCGCGGTGCAGGGCTCCTATATCCCCGGCTCCACCGTCAAGCCTCTGATCGCCGCCATGGCTCTGGATGACGGTGTGGTGGACGAAAACTACGAATTCACCGGCGAGATCATCAAAAAGCAGTGGACGCCCAAGGGCTATTGGCCTTATCCGCCCATCACCCGCGTCTCCAATTATTCCGGTCCGGTCAATATGTCCAACGCCATCACCAAATCCGACAACATCTATTTTGCGGACGTGGCGCTGAAAGCGGGCTGGGAGAAGCTCGAACCCTTCCTCAAGATGATCGGCTTTGACGAACGCATCCCGTTTGATCTGCGCGTCTCCAAGCCGGGATACCTCAACAGCGGCAATTACGAAAACATGCAGCTTCTCGCCGCGACAGGCTACGGGCAGGGTGAGCTCATCATCTCCCCCTTGCAGATGGCGTGCATTTTTTCCTCTCTTGCCAACAACGGCGATGTGATGACGCCGCGCCTGGTGCGGGCGACCCGACGCATGGAGGGCACGGATTATGCAGTCGTAGACGAATATTCCGAATCCGTCTGGAAGGAAAACATCATTTCCGACCATGCGCTATCGACCATCGTGCCGATGCTGCGCCGCGTCGTGGAAGAAGGCTCCGGCCGAAAAATTCACATCAACGGCCTGACCATCTGCGGCAAGACCGGTACTGCCGAAATCGGTTCCGACAAGACGCGCGAAATCGCCTGGATGATCGCGTTTGTCGAAAACGCCGATTACAATCGGCTGGTCTGCGTTACGCTGGAACTGCCCGCCAACTACAAGGGCACCATCCGTTACGACCTAGCGCGCGAATTGCTGATGCCCTGATTCCGTTCCGAATAAACCCCTGCCACGGCGGGGGTTCTATTTACAGACAACAAAGCCCGGCAGAGTATCATTTCTGTCGGGCTTTGTTGTTCCCTCAAAACCAGCTTTTTTTCAGCCGGTTCAAATGCCTTTGATTTCTTTCGCTCCACGCAGCAAGCCAAGCATAGCAGGGCCAGAAGCCGTCCCTGCGCAGTGTTTCGTCGAGCAGATGCTGCCCCTCCGCCCTGTTGCCACAAGCGCACGCCTGCACGCTCAAACCGTAGAGCACCATAACCGCCTCCAGGTCTTCCGACTCCGCCTCCGCTTCGCGCAGTACCTGCGCAAAGCGCGTTTGATCTGCAAAGGCAGAAACCGCCTTTTCATAAGCCGTGTGGTGCCCAACCTCCATGCCGGGACGATAGGCTTTCAGCAGTGAGGGGTTTGCCCCCATCCGCCACGCGCTCAGCGTGTGCCAATAGATCGCTGCGATGCCCATCTCGTCCCCGGTTAGCGAAAGGCATGCGGTGAAGTGCTCCACCGCAGCGCTGTTCTTCCCCTCAAAATAATCGCAAAGACCCAGGCGGTATTCCAGATCCAGCTCGTCCATGCCGAGTGTTTTGCAGCGCAGCAAATCCTGCCGCGCGCGTTCGGTTTGCAGCGTGGAAAGCTCCCGCCCCGCGCGCAGGCGCAGCGCGTCCGGGTCGTCCGGGCGAAATTCCAGTGCCCGACCGAAGGCTTCCGATGCCTCGCGGTAGCGCAGTTGGCAGGACAATGCCTTCCCCAGAACCATGCAGCTCTCGTAATCGGAAGCCTTTTTCCGTGCGGCGGCAACATCTTCGCTGTCAGTCACCTCGACGGGCTGTCCCAGCAGCTGGCTGCCCCACACTGCGTGCGCATCGTCAAAGTACTTCCCCATCATAATCCCCTCGTATACGGCGCAAAGCAATCATCGCAGACGATCTCGCCATTTTGCAGATGCGCATGGCTTTCCGCCATGCGCTCGCCGCATTTAGCGCAGGTGCAGGTCTTAAAGATGCGCGCTGTTTCCGGCAGTGCCGCCCGTGCAGGGCCGACATCAAACATTTCATGAAAATCGCCGTGCATCAGCCAGCTCTCCCGTTCCTGGCGGGAAAGCCCCGGCGTAGCGCGCAGCAGCAGCCGCACGCCCTTTCCGCTTTGGCGATCAAAAAAGTTGAACGCCTGCTTGCCGGTCATGCGGAAGATCAGGTTGCCCTTGCCCACCGTGCAGCCGAGCACCGCCTGCACCGCGTCCACGCCGCAGGCGTCGTTCTCGGTCACGCACACCAGCTCTTCATCCTGAGCGCGACCCGAAACGCCCAGCAGTTCCATGGCATATAGGCTCGCCTGATAGCCCACGGCCAACCCGCCGCAGGCATGTCCGTGAAACGCTACACATCGCTCCCAAAGCTCCTTATTTTTCTCCAACAACAACGCCTCCCGTCAGTCCAGATAGCTTCGCCCGCCGGTCACTTCCCGTCCGCGCGACTCAAAATAAGTGTTGATCGCGTACATCGCCAACACCAGCAGGAAAATGCACACACCCGGCGCGGCCAGCCAGTTCCACGCGCCGTTGGTAAAGCCGCCCCGCTTATAGGCCAGATGGATCATGCGCCCCCAGGTGATGCGCGACGCATCGCCCAGGCCGAGGAAACTCAGCGTGGCTTCCAGCATCACACAGCGCGCCACCGTCATGATGTAGCGGGAGAGCACGACCTCCTGCTGATTGGGCAGCACATGCCGCAGCACGATCCTCGCACGCGAAAAGCCGAGCACGCGAAGCCCCTCCGCAAACTCGGACTGCATCAGCTGCACGGTGCGGGCGCGCACGGTCCGTGCGGTTGCGCACCAGCCCAGCGCCGCGATAATGCCGATCACGCTGACAAGCGTCCCGCCGCAATATGCCCCCACGACGATCGCCGCCGGAAGCATCGGGATCATCAGGAAAACCTGAATCACTCCGGAGGCAATTTCGCCCTTCCAGCCGGGCAGCGCGCCTGCGGCCAAGCCGATCAGCGTGCCCAGGCACAACGAGAACACTGCCGCAGCCAGTCCCACCAGCATGGTGGGACGCGCCGCATAGATCATCTCCGTCAGCAGATCATACCCCAGATCGTTGGTTCCCAGCAGGTGCTGCGCACTCGGCTTCTGCCACGGCGCATCCATCTCCGTTGGGCCGTAAGGCGCAAGCACCGTCGGAAACAGTGCCGCCACCGCAAACACGGCCAGCACGGTCAACCCGAAGATCAGCGCGGCTCTATTTCGCTTCATGCCGTTTGCACCTCGCTTTCGGATCGAGCAGCAGGCAGAGCAAGTCGGTCAGCAGATGAAACAGCACTACCATCAGAGCGCTGACGAACAGGCAGCCCTGAAGCACCGGATAATCCCGCGCGGTCACGGCCTGCATCATCAGGCTGCCCATGCCCTTGATGGAGAAGATATTTTCAATCACCAGCGATCCGGAGAGCAGAAAGCCCATGTTCATCCCCACCATTGTTAAAAACGGCTGGCAGATGTTGGGCAGGATCTGCGTAAAGGCAATCTTTGCCTCTCCCATGCCGCGACTGCGGGCATAAAGGACGTATTTCTCTTCTCTCTGCCGCGCCACCGTGCTGCAAAGCATCAGGTATTTGGGTGGTACTGATCCCAGAACCAGCGTGCCGACCGGCAAGATGAGGTGCCAGATGCGATCCCGCAGTGCGCCGCCCTCCGGCACGCGCAGGGAATTCAGCGCGCCCATCGGCAGCCAGCCCAGCCGGAATGCGAACAGCGCCAGCAACAGCAGCGCCAGCAGGAACGAAGGCACCGCATCCAGCGCAATCTGCATACCTGTAACGGCATTTTCTACCGGCCTGCCCTTTTTCATGCCCATCAGGCAGCCCAGCGCCAACGCAATCAGGCTGGAAAGGATGACGGCGGGCAGCGCCAGCTGCAAAGTAGCGGGCAGGCGGCGCAGAATCAGCTGCGATACCTCTGCCTTGTGGTGATAAGAATAGCCGAGATCTCCCCGGAATACTCCGAGGAGATACTCGCCGAATTGCTGAAGCAGCGGCTTATTTGCACCGGTCTTTTCGGCATAGAAGGCATATTCATCTGCACTGACTACGCCCTCGTCCATACCCACCAGCATCAGCACCGTGTCCCCCGGCATCAGCCGCGGCAGCGCAAAATTAAACACGAGGATCACTGCCAGGCAGATCACCGAGGTCACGATTTTCTTTTTCATGCCACTTTATGGAGTTTCATCCAGGTCTGCACATTGAGCAGACCGAAGGTGCCGTCGGTCACAAATCCCTCGTAGGCGGAATTATACGCCTGCACATGGCTGTCCCAATACAGCGCAACGGCGGGAATATGCTCGGCGTAGTATTCCTGCATGGCGGCAGCCGCCGTATAATAATCCTCCATCGTCACCGCCGCGTCCGCCTGATCGAGCAGCGCCTTATACGCTTCGTCATACACCTGACCGTAGCCCATGCGGTTTTCTCCCCAGAGATAGAGCGAAGCCATGCCCTGGTTCTTCGCCATGCCAAAGGCGGTAAGACCCGTAATGACGGCGGTCTGCGCCTGGTTCTGCTCGGTCAGTTCGCGGAAGGTCGCAACTTCCTTGATGTCTGGCACCAGCTCGATGCCGATCTGCGCCAAATTATTTTTGAGCAGCTCGGCATAGCGCTCATGCGCAGGCTTATCCCCGCGCAGCATCACAGGGAAGGTCAGTTTTTCGCCGTTGCATTCCACAAAACCGTCGCCGTCCGTGTCCTCACAGCCCGCTGCGGTCAGGTATTCCTTCGCCTTGTCCAGATCGCGGGTCAGCTCCGGGGTTTCGATATAGCCCGGCGTGCCCTCGGGAATGAAGCCCGCGCGCGAAGCCGAAGCGTAGGACGAGCCGAAGGTTGCGCGGAAGGCATCGTAATCAATGGCGCAGGCCACGGCCTTGCGGATGTTTTCGTTGTCAAAGGGCGCCTTGTTGTTGTTGAAGATCAGCACCGCGCTGTTGGACGTATTGCGGATGGGCTGAAGCGTCAGGTTATCGCAGGCGGAAAGATCCGAGATCACCGTGGGGTTCACACCGCCGGAATAGCGATAGGCCATGTCCACCTGACCGGACTTGAGCGCCATGTAGAGCGTATCCTCGCTGTCAAACAGCTGCACCAGCACCTGGTCGAAGGCGGGCTGGCCGTCAGGGTAATTCTCCACCGCGTCAAACTCGATCACGCCCGCGTCGGCGTCGAAGCGCGAATAGCGATAGGGGCCGCATCCGATGTTGGCCTGCTCATTGGGCACAGAAGCATAGTCCTCCACGCCGTCATAGATGTGCTTGGGCAGGATGCGCAGCACGGTGAGGTTTGCAAGCTCGCGCGGGTTGGCCGCCGGCAGGGTCAGGTTGATCGTGCGTTCGTCCGCCACTTCGATGTTTTCGTAACGGTCGGCATATCCGCCGCCTTCCTGCGCGTCGAGGAAGGTGAGCGTGAAGGCGATGTCCTCCGCGGTGACGGGCTGCCCATCGTGCCAGGTCATGCCCTCGCGCACGGTGAGCGCCCAGGTCTTGCTGTCCTCCGTCGAATAGTCACAGAGCAGCGGCTGGTAATCGCCGTTTTCATCCAGCCAGACGGGCGCAAGCTGCGAAAGCGTGCCGGAAATCACGTCAAAGTTATATTCGCTGCGGTTCGCAGTCAAGATTTCCGCCGTCGTACCGACGATAAACACGCTGTCCTCTTCGGGCGCAGTCGTCTCTTCGGGCTGCGTTTCCTCCGCAGCGGTTTCCTCCGGTGCGGCGGTAGGCTCGGCGGACTCCTGCACAGGTGCGGCGGAACAAGCCGTCAGCAGCAGGCACAAGACAAGCAGCAGGGCAAACAGTTTCTTTTTCATTTTTCTTCTCCTTTATCTTCGATCATTTTCGATCATTTTTCCATCCGTCAGTTGATAGATGCGATCCGAGGCCGAATCCACCATTGGGCGATCATGAGAAATGAGCAGGAGCGACAAACCGCGTTCCTTTCTGAGTTTCTGAAACAGGCGCAAGATCTGCGCCTGCGTGGTCACATCGAGCATGGAGGTCGCCTCATCCGCAATCAGCAGCTCCGGCTCCAGCGTCAGCGCTCGCGCTATCAGCACGCGCTGCGCCTGCCCGCCGGAAAGCTCACCCGGCCGGCGATGCAGCAGCTCCTCCTCCAGTCCGACCGATAGCAGCAGTTCCCGCGCACATTCCCTTGCTTGGCGCATATTTTTCACCAGACGATGTGCGCACAGCGGTTCGGCGACCGCGTCCTGCGCGCACTGCAAGGGATCGAGCGAGGCGTAAGGTTGTTGCGGAACGAGTTGGATGCACCGATGCATCTGCGGGGCATATCTTCCCTTTCCGTCATAGAGCGGCGTACCGTTCCAGGCGAGAGTTCCCCCGTCCGGGCGTTCCGTACCGCACAAGATCTTGGCGATGGTGGACTTTCCCGCGCCGCTGGGGCCGACAATGCTCACCCATTCCCCCGGCTGCACAAGAAAGTCAACACCGTTGAGCACGCTTTTCTCCCGGAAACTCTTCTTCAGGCCGCAGACCTCAAGCATCCTTCCGCCCCCTTCCGGGCAAATCGTCCAGCAGCTGCCGGGTGAAGGTGTGCTGCGGATGCGCCAGCACCGCCTGCGTCTCCCCCGTCTCCACCGCGCGCCCGTCCTGCATCACGAGCAGCCGTTCACAGGCCGAAGCCACAGATAAGTCATGCGTGATGAGCAGCACCGCTGCGCCGGGAAAGAGCGCATCGAGGTTTTGCAGGAAGAGCGCGGTGTTGTCTCGGTCGATGCCCTTGGTTGGTTCGTCTGCGATGACGAGGCCGGGCTGCCCGGCAGAGGCCATGGCCATCACCACGCGCTGCGCCATGCCGCCGGAGAGCTGGAAGGGATAGCTGCGCAGCACGCGAGCGGAATCGTCAAACCCCACGCGCCGCAGCAGGGTCTCCGCTGCGGTTTTTCGCTGTGCGCGCGCTATTCCGTTGCGGACCAGCGCATCGTTCATCTGGCTTCGCACAGACAGCGCAGGATTGAGAAAGTCTGCGCCGCTTTGCGGAATCAGTACATGGCTGCGGCCGAGCAGCGCGCGGCGCTTCCGCCGCGGCAGGGTCAGCAACTCCTCCCCTTCCCAGCGGACGATGCCTTCCGCGCGGCAGTTTTCCGGCAGAAGGCCGAGGATCGCCAGCGCAGTCATGGTCTTTCCGCAGCCGGACGTGCCGACGATAGCCAGGCGCTGCCCGGGAGCAATGCAAAAATCCAGCCCGCGCACAATTGCGCTTTCGCTGCCGCCGGAAAGCCTTGCGCAGACGCGCAGGTTTTTGACTTCCAAGCCGTTCACATTACATCCCTCCCTTTCCCATTCGGCCAAAAAAGGCATGGCGATCCCCTGCTGGGGAACCCATGCCTTTCGTACAGCATCCGTTCAGACGATTATTATGGTTTTCCACGAGATTTTACGCGGGCGTTCTCGTCCGCAGGGACGGCTTCCTGCCGGCCACAATAATAAAAGTATACCGAAGCGCCGCCCCTTTGTCAAGGAAAGAACAGAACCGTCCCGATGAACGGAACGGTTCTGCGCATCGCGTTTTTATTCCTCTTTCAGCAGATGCTGCGCCGCCAGCACCAGGAACATATAGTTCGAGGAGCCGCCGCCCAGCACATACTCGGTCTGCTGCCACAGGAACGGGAATTCCAACAGCTCCGGGAAGTCGGGACGGATCAGCGCCGTGCCGGAAACCACGCCGCCGGGGGTATACGACCAATCAGCGCGGTTGATGCCGTAGGCGACGGTCGCGGATTTTGCGCCCACGCCGGAAGCAAAGGACGCTGTATTGGAACCGGGATGGCAGCCGAGCACGAAGTTCAGCGCGTTGTAGATCATATCCGGCCCGAAGATCTCCGGGAAGGCCGCATGCAGGAAGTAATACTGGAAGCCCATGCTCTGAATGCCCCAGCCCGCGCCCCAGATGTAGGGGTGATACGGGATGCCATAGGGCGTTTCGGCGCTGAGCTGATCCAGCTCCTGCTTGAGGGTCTGCATCGCCTTGCGCAATTCGCTTTCAAAGTGCGCATCGTTCACCGCCTTGACGGCGCGCGCGGCGATCCATCCGAGGTTCTTGATGTTCTTCGCGATAAAGTTCAAATTTTCCAGCAGGAAAGAACGGTACACTTCCTCGCCGGTGGTGAGCAGCAGCTCCGCCGCGGCGTGGATCTTGGCGGAGAGCGCCTTGTCATCCTCCACGCGGGTGACGCGGTAGAGTTCCTGCGCAGCCTCCAGTGCGTGCGCGCTCAGTTCATCGTTAAAGCCCTTCAGCGCACGGGACGAAGCCGCCAGCTGCGCCGCTGTGGTCAGTTCGCGCGGAGGATTGTCCTCGGTAAACACCCAGCGGTCATCATCATCGCCCTTGATGTTCTTAGTCATTGCGGCGCTGTCGCCCAGCAGGACATACTGCCGCAGATGGCTGCAAATGATGCCGCGGTACAGACGGCCCAGCGAGCGATAGCCGCCCACAACAGAGAGCATGCCGTGCTCGATCTGCTGGAGGATATCGTTCCGTCCATCGGGCTGATGGATCTCCACGACCTTGTGCGCCTGATCGACGGTGGTCGCGTCGTAGTTGACATTGAAGGCTTCGTAGGCCAGCGCGAGGATGTAGCACTCGCCCGCCTGCGACTCAATGCGCAGATCGAAATCGCCAGCGTCGTGCCAGCCGCCGACGTTCAGGCCGGGCACGGAATCGCCGGGCTGATATTTCGTCAGCGTGGACGGTCCCTGCACATATCCGTCGAAGTGATTGCGGTTCACCGGGGCCATGCGCGCATCGTCGTCATGGCAGAGATCGTGCCAGACGCGGTATTTTTCATTGATGCGCATATGGCACATCTGCACCGGCAGGAAGTACTCCAGCACCGGCTGCCACACGCCGCGGTCGTAGACATCGCTTGCAATGCGGAAGATGGCGGATTCCGACGCGCCGTAGCGCACCTTGTAAAGCCCTTCCTCCTGCACAGCGGTAAAATCAAAGCGCAGGTATTCATAGCGGAGGAACTGACCCCATTCCTCGCCGTTCAGCGTCTGCACGGGCACCTCGCCGTTTTCGGTGATCTTCACCAGCGCGGCCTGTCCGCGGGCGGGATCGTTGCGGTCCAGCTCCACGATGGCGACCTTGGGCTGCGCGGGATGATAGCCGACCTGAGAGACCTGCACCACCGGCGCGCTGAGCCAGCCGGGAACGACATTGGGCTTGAGGATCCAACGGACCGCGCCCTCGGTCTTTCCCTCCGGAATCTCGCTGCTGAGCACGAACCATCCGTTATTGTGGTTCATGCGCCCGTCGTAGAGCTTGAGCGGCGCGCCCTCGCTTTCAATTGTGAAGCGGCTGTACGCATCGTCCGGTCGGCAGGTAAAGCGCTGTCCCACAGCATAGGGTTCCGCAATCAGGTCGTCTGCCACGATGGGATTATACCCCTTGTTATTTCCCGCAAGGAATTCACGGGAAACGCCGCCTTCGGGCATCGGGAATTTGCCGGAGTGGTCGTAATTGGCCTTCTGGCTCATCGTCGGGCCGTTGGGCTGGCGCGGGAAGACGCCCTGCTTGCCGTCCATGATCCACGGCTTGCCGAACAGCTCGCCGGGGAACAGCTCCATGTTGAAGCAGAGCTTCCCTGCAAATTCCGCAGGCACCGGGCGGTCGAGATCCACCGTCACCACAAGATCTTCCTGCCGTCCCTGCACGCTGACGCGGTAGGAAAGCTCCAGATCGGGATAGATCATCGGGTTAAAGCCCTTTAAGTGATTATTGAGATCAGGATAGGAAAGTTCGGTGACGATACTGTTCTCCTCTTCGGAAAGCACGCGCTCCCCCTGCTTGGGAATGGGCTGCCACTGCCCCGGCGTCTGTTCGAAGCGGATGTCGCCGTTGGTCGCCACGCGCTTACCGTGCATCAGGATGCTCACACCGGACTGATGTCCCGAAGGATAGATGTCGTCAAACGCCATCACATCCACGCCCTGGTTTTTGAAATACCCCAGCTCTTTATTCAGCCGGAAGCCCTTGTTTTCTATCATAGTCGCTCCCCCCTTTGATCTGTACATGAATGGGATAAACCTGTTTTCAGCGTATCACAGGCGGGAATAAATGTCAATGCAGCACTCTTTTCGGGCATAAAGATCTCAAAAAGAACGAAACCCTGCCGCGGTTTTATTTGCCGCAGCAGGGTGATTTCACTTTTCTTTAGGCTTTGCCGGTTGCGTGCATCACGCGCTCGATGAAGCGGATCACGTTCAGGGCGCAGCGCTGGGCTTCGCCGCGGGTCACGCCGTCGGGATCGCGCAGAGAGGAAACCAACGTGCGGGCGGAAAGATCTCCCTCTTCGCCGATAACGCCGGGCATCAGTACGTCCACCTGTGCGCGCACGCGCACCGCGTCGTTGCGCAAATTCGGGAACTCACGGGATTCACCCTCCTGCATCCACCAGTCGGTGATGACCAGGCCGTCGTAACCCCATTCGTTTCGCAGAATCTCCGTGGCCAGCTCGTAGTGGTAGTGGCTCCACACGCCGTTGACCTTGTTGTAGCTGGTCATGACGGCGAGCGGCTTAGCTTCCTTGATCGCGATTTCAAATCCCTTCAAGTAGATTTCGCGCAGCGCACGCTCGCTGACCTGCGAATCGTTGCGGTTGCGGAAGCGCTCCTGGTTGTTGCAGGCAAAGTGCTTGACGCAGGCCGACCGACCGGTGGACTGCACACCGCGCACCATGGCCGCCGCCATTTTGCCTGTCAGATACGGATCTTCGGAGAAATACTCGAAGTTGCGGCCGCAGAGCGGGTTGCGGTGAATGTTCATGCCCGGCCCCAGCAGCATATGCGTATCAAAGTGCTCCATTTCCTTCGCAATCAGCGAATAGAGCTGCTCCACGCCTTCGGTATCGAAAGTGCTGGCCAGCGCGGTACCGCAGGGCAGCAGCGCCACCGTCTCGCGGATGCGGATGCCCGAGGGGCCGTCTGTAGTAATCATCGCAGGCAGACCGCGTGCGCGCAGCCTGTCCGTCACGCCGCCGAACGCGCCCGCGTTGCCGTCCGGGCCGTAGCAGGAGTTCATCAGGCCCTGGCCGTGGGTGATGTCGTCCAGCTCCTCATCGGTCAGCTGCGCCACAAACTCCTCCGCGCTGCGCTTGCCGCTGAGCACATCCGCAAAGGGAATGTTCTGTGCTTCCGCGTGCAGTTCGGCCGGGAGCTGTGCCAGGATCTCCGCTTTGATGTCCTTTTCCTGCACCGGAACGTCCTCATAGGCAATTTCACCCGCATGGTTGACCATGCGTTGGAATCTGGATTCCGGCTTGACCGCCATGTTCTCGTGCAGGCGCTCAACCACATGGAGCGCATCCAGCGTAAATTCCAGCACGCGCTCGGTATCGCGCACGTTCGCGCCCACTTCCACGCCGTAAACGCCCGCCTGCAGCACACGGCAGCTCTTGTTGCCCGTCGCGCCCGCATCATCGTAGGAAGCAAAGTCCGCAAGATCCACGCGCAGCTTCAGCATTTCGCTCTGGCCGGGCTTCAAAAGGCCGGTCTTGGCAAACGCCGCCAGTACCTTGGCCGGGTTGCCGAGCACGCCGCACGGCAGCGTCAGGTAGCACTGCACAACCTCACGTCCCGCAATGTCGCCGGTGTTTTTCACCTCGACGGAGACGCTGATTTCATCGCCCTCGCGCTGCGCCTGCGCCTGCATCGCAAACTGCGTATAGCTCAGTCCGAAGCCGAAGGGATAGAGCGCCTTTTTCTTTGCGAAAGTTTCAAAGTAGCGATAGCCGACATAAATATCTTCCGCATAGGCGTTGAACGCCTTTCCGCCGAAGTGCGCGCTGCTGGGATAATCCTCATACCTCCGAGCGATGGTGTCCGTCAGCCTGCCGCTGGGATTGACCTTGCCGTAAAGCACGTCCGCCACGGCAAAGCCGCCCTCCATGCCGCCCTGCCAAGCGTAGACAATGGCCTGAATGCGGTTGCCATAGTCCTCCGTCCAGCCCATGTCGATCACGTTGCCGCAGTCCATCACCACGCAGACCTTGTTAAAGTGTGCAGTCACGAAATCCAGCATCTGCTTTTCGTCATCGGTCAGGTAATAGCTTCCGGGTTCAAGCAGATTCTCGCGGTCCTCGCCCGCTGCGCGGCCGATCACCACCAGCGCGGCATCGCTGTCCTTCGCCGCTTCCGCAACCACCTCTTCCGTCAGCGGCATTTCCGGATAACTCATCGGCCACTGCCCCCAGGCGCTTTCATCGGGCAGATTGCCGGGCACGGCGCACCACTGCGCGTAGCGCTCCGCCAGCTTTTCCTCCACCTTCACGCCATTCTTCCGCAGGCCGTCCATCAGACTGGAACGATAAGGCGGGATCACGTCGCCGCCGCTGCCGTAACCCACCACAAAATAGTTCACCGCACAGCGGCCGAACACCGCCACGGTCTGCTCCGCGCACAGAGGCAGGAGCTTGTTCTCATTCTTCAGCAGCACAATGCCGTCTGCAGCCATCTGCCGCGCCGCCGGCACGATCTCCGGCACCGAAAGCACGCCCGATACCTTGACCACCGCGTTCAAATCCTGTTCCAAGCCCGTGCGAACGAGCTTCAGTTCGTTGTCATCACCCATATTTTTTCACAGCACCTTTCCATCCGGACAACCCTGAAGTTGACCTTCCATATCTTATACATTCCACATTCATGTTCAATCTTCCTGTTGCTTTTCGTTAAGAAAAGCTATAATATAGGGAGAACATCCGCACTTAAGGAGGTTTCCTCATGAAACAGACCCGTGCTCTTGCACTTTGCGGCGTTACGGCGGCGCTTGCCGTTGCGGTGATGGCTGCCGGCGGTGTGCTGGGCATCGGCACCTATATTTCGCCCCTAATCGCAGGGATGTGCCTGCTGCCCGTGGGGTCTCTGCTGGGGAAAAAATACCACATCACGCTCTGGCTGGCCGTGTCCGCGCTGAGCTTTCTGCTCGTTCCGGATGTCGAGCAGAGCCTGATGTTCCTGTGCCTGTTCGGCTGCTACCCCGTTCTCCGTCCGCTCTTTGAGCGCTCGCCCCGTATCCCGCGGCTGCTTTGCAAGCTGCTGTTCTTCAACGCCGTGGCCATTGCACTGGAAGCGCTGGTGATGCTACTGCTCGTCCCTGAAACCATGCAAACGCCGCTGCTGCTTTTGCTCCTTGTGCTGGGCAACGTGGTTTTTGCGCTCTACGACGTGCTGATCCCCCGCATCGCCTATCTGCTGAACAAACGCCTGTCCGCTTTTCTTCGTTGAACGTAAAAATCCGCCTGATTCAGGCGGATTTTTGTTATTCCGAATCTTGCAGCAGCAGGACGTGCTCACAGAGCTCCCCGTTCATGAAATGCGGCTGCTCCAGCTCCTTGGGCGGATCGTAGCTGACCCAATAGCCGGGCACGATATGTACATACCCGCAGACGGGGCATTTATAGATGTATTGATCCATCTTTTTTCTCCTTTACAGGCGGAACACGTCGTCGTAGTACCGCTGTGCGCGCACGCGCAGCTCCTCCGGATCAATATCCGCCACCACGCCGTTTTCGCAGACGATGCGGCCTTCCACCATGGTCAGCACCACGTCGCGGGAGTTGCCCGCGTAAACGATGTGGTGGATCAGGTTGGTCATCGGCTGATAGCAGGGACGGTCGATATCGACCAGGATCAGGTCGGCGCGGAAGCCTTCACGCACGCTGCCCACGTCGTCATAGCCCAGCGCCAGCGCACCGCCGCGGGTCGCCATGTAAAGTGCGCTTTCCGCAGGAACAACGGTGGCGTCCAGTGCATTGCCCTTGTGCATCAGCGCGCAGATGCGCATCTCTTCCCACAGATCAAGGTTGTTGTTGCTGGCCGCGCCGTCGGTCGCCAGCGTCAGCTTCACGCCTTTTTTCAGCATTTCCGGCACGCGGGCAAAGCCGCTGGCGAGCTTCAAATTGGAACAGGGATTGTGCAGCGCGGCCGCGCCGGTACGGGCAAGGATGTCGATGTCCTCATCCTCCAGCCAGACGCAGTGCGCCAGGAATGCGCGGTTGCCTTCGAAGAAGTCCGCGCGTTCGAGCAGCCTGACCGGGGTTACGCCATAGCGCTGCTTGCACTCCTCATGCTCCCTTTTCGTTTCGGAAACATGGATGTGCAGCGGACAGCCGAGCTTGCGGGCGGTTTCACCGCAGAGGCGCAGGTAATCCTCCGTATTGGTATATTCCGCGTGCGGACCGAGGCCGACGCGGATCAACCCGCCCAGCGCGCCGTCCGCCTCGTTGTGAAAAGCAATGGCGTCATCCAGCTGCGCCTGCGCGTTATCCATCTGACCGAACAGCCCCATGGACAGCGTCGCGCGCAGCGGCACCTTTTCCAGTGCGGGCAGCAGACCGCGGCACTGGGTATACATGTCATTGATGGTGGTCACGCCCGCCCGCGCCATTTCACAAAGCGCAAGCTCCGCGCCGCACTCCACGCTGTCCGGCGTCAATCGGGCCTCCATCGGAAAGATGCGGGTATTGAGCCAGGTTTGCAGCTCCAAATCGTCTGCCGAGGAGCGGAACAGCACCATGGGCAGGTGCGTATGTCCGTTGACGAAGCCGGGCATCAACATCTTTCTGCCCTTGCCGTCAATCACGCGCGCGCCGGTTTCGTCCTGCGGCTCCGTGCCCACATAGGTGATCCTGCCGTTCTGCACGCGCACGGAGGCGTTTTCCAGCACGCGCATCTGCTCATCCACCGTCACAACCCACACGTTTTTGAACAGCGTATCCATCCTTTAGGCCACCCTTTCGTCAGCCGACGTGAATCTCGAATTCGCAGTAGGGATCGCCATTGGCGCAGCACTTGGTCTCGATGACCTCGACGGGACGGCCGAGCGGCTTGGAGAAGCATCCCGCAGCAGTGCCCGCCTCATAGGCGCAGATCTTCATGCCGATGTTGGGCAGGCCATAGCAATCCGCGCACTCATAGTGGCGGTAAATGCCGAAGTCCTCGCGCGCCACCACGATCTCCTCGCGCGCATAGCGGTGCGCGGCGGCGATGGGCTGGTTGGACTGAAGGATCTCGGGCAGGGTCTTGCCGACGAGCATGGGCGCAATGAACACATCGCCGATCACGCGGGCAATTTCATATTCCAGCTTCAGCAGCTCCGGGAACATCAGAAAGGACAGCGTCTGGCGCTCACGCATGTACATGATCTGCATCTCGTTGCCCAGCGTCGGACGGATCGGAATGCCGTTGTCGTACATGGTATAAGCGCGCAGCATCGAATCCACCAGCGCCTCCTGACGGCGCACGGTCTGGGACATTTCTTCGCTGATCTGAGGGGTGATGATGACCTTCTCTCGCAGGATCTTGCGCACTTCTTCCAGACCGGGGGCGGTCAGCAGGCTGCTCTGATTCTGATTATTTTCCATGTTATTGTTCTCCCTTTGCGTAATAATGTCTGCCTTCTGCGGCAGGAGCGCGATGCTTGGAGCCGCGCGCAAACACCAGCACCACCAGCGTCATGACATAGGGCAGCATCTGCACCAGCTGCGGCGGGATCGAACCCGACTGCAAACGGTACTGCATGCTCTGCGCCAGGCCGAACAGCAGCGAACCCAGATAAGCGCCCACGGGATGCCAGCCGCCGAAGATGACGACCGCCATCGCGATGAATCCGCGTCCGGCGACCATGTCTCGGCTGAAGAGGTGAATATCGCCAATGGACATATATGCGCCGCCCATCGCGGCCAAAATGCCGCACAGGATCACGCAAATATACTGCGTGCGGTAGACGTTGATGCCCATGGAGCCTGCGGCTTCGGGGTTTTCTCCGATCACGCGCGCGCGCAGACCGAAAACCGTGCGGTACAGCAGGAACCACACGCCGAGGATGGAAATCACCAGCAGGATCAGCATGGGAGAAACCTGGCCGATGATATCTTTGAGGACGGGAATCTGGTTGATACCGGGGATCGTGATCATGCTGAAGGAGGGCACTTCGCAGGACTTACCCTTGGCGTTGAAGATCATCTGAAGCAGCACGACGGTAAGGCCGGAAGCCAGCACGTTGATGCCGACGCCCGCCAGCACATGCTCGCACTTGAACTTGATGGTCAGCACGCCGTGCAGCAGTCCCACCAGCGCACCGGCCAGCATCGCCACCAGCAGGCCAATCCAGACATTCTGCGAATAATACGAACCGACAACACCGAAGAACGCGCCCATTAGCATGGTGCCTTCCAGACCCATGTTGATGATGCCGCTGCGTTCGGAGAGCGTGCCGCCCAGCGCGGCAAACGCGATGGGAATGGATACGCGGATAGAACCCGCGATCAGCGAAGTTGCAATGGAAAGTACGTCGCCCATGTCTTACGCCCCCTTCTTTTGATCGTTCTTCTTGAAGCTGCGGCGCCGAAGCAGCGCGCGCACAATGCCCGGCGTGGACACAAAGATGATGACCAGCGCCTGAAGCACCTGAATGAACTCGCCGGGAATCGAGGTCATGCGGTTCATGGAGGTGGAGCCTGCGCGCAGCGCGCCGAAGATCAGCGCGGAGATCACCGTGCCCAGCGGCGTATTGTTGCCCATGACCGCGATGGCCACGCCGTCAAAGCCGTAGCCGGAGGTCATGTTGACGATGAAATAGTGGTGAACGCCCATGACCTCCACCGCACCGCCCATGCCGGCCAGCGCACCCGAGAGGAACATGGTCAGAAGATTCATGCGGGCAATGTTGATGCCGCCCGCTTCCGCCGCATAGGGATTCTGCGCAATGGCGCGCATCTGATACCCCGGCGTGGTGCGGGAGAGGAACCACCAGACGAACACCGCAAACGCCAGCGCCACAAAGATACCCGTCGTCAGGCGCGAATAGGGGATCAGCGTGGGCAGCTCCGCGGAGGGCAATATGGTTTCGGTACGCACCAGCATACCTTCGGCCTTGAACTGATAGTTGGCAAGGTATTCCGCCAGATACTGCATGACATAGTTGAGCATGATGGTCAGAATGACTTCGCTCACGCGCAGCTTGTTCTTCAAAAAGCCTGCCAACATCGCCCAAAGGCCGCCGCCGATCATGCCCGCGACAAAGCACAGCGGAACGTGGATAAACCACGGCAGGCCGCTGCAATACGCGCCGACCAGCGCCGCAGGCACCGCGCCCGCGATGATCTGGCCTTCGATACCGATATTGAACATGCCGCCGCGTGCGGCAAACGCCATGGCAAGGCCCGCAAAGATCAGCGGGGTTGCGGTGCCCAGGGTCTGGGCGATGTTGTCCATGCTGCCGAACGCGCCGGTGAACATCGCGCTGTATCCTTCAATGGGCGAATATCCCGCAATCATCATGACCAATCCCGCAACCAACAGAGACAGAATCAGCGAGATAACGGAGAGAAAAACCGTATTCTGCGTGAGCTTTTCCAGAGAGAAGCCTTTCTTCTGTGTTTTCTGCGTCATGCCTGCTTCGCCTCCTTCTCCATGCTCTCCGGGGTGTGCCCCGTCATCAGCGCGCCCAGCGTGCGCTCGTCGTATTCGCTGGCGTCTCTGCGATCCACAATGCGGCCGTCGTAAAGCACCGCGATCTTGTCGGACAGACGCATCAGCTCGTCCAGATCGGCGGAGATGAGTAGCACGGCCTTGCCCGCATCGCGCATCTTGACCAGTTCGGAATGAATGTACTCAATGGCGCCGATATCCACGCCGCGGGTGGGCTGCGCCGCGATGATGACCCGCGGGTCCTGCGCAAACACGCGCCCGATGATCACCTTCTGCTGGTTGCCGCCCGAAAGCGAACCGACGGTATCATTGATGGAATCCATGCGCACATCGTACTGCTTGGCCACGCGGTTTGCAAATTCGTCGCGCGCCTTGCGGTTGATGATGCCGTGCTTTGCGAAGGGCTTGTTGCGATGATAGCCCAGGACGATGTTTTCAGCAATGGTGAAGCCCGGCACAAAGCCGCGCTTGCCGCGATCCTCCGGGATGTGGCCGACGTGGGCTTCCAGCATGAAGCGCGGAGTGATCCGGTGTGCGGGCAGCTGCTTGCCGCCGAGCACCACATGGCCGCCGGTGAGCCTCTGCAAGCCGGTCAGCACATCAATCAGCTCGGTCTGGCCGTTGCCCTCCACGCCTGCAATACCCAGGATCTCGCCCGAGCGGATCTCCAGATTGACATCGTCCAGCAGATTGCGCTTGTCGCGCGTCAAGGTAGCGTTTTGCAGCGCCATCACCACTTCGTGTTCGCCGGGCACAGGCTTCTTTTCGGTTTCCAGCGACACAATGCGCCCCACCATCAGTTCCGCCAGCTGCGCCTGATCCATCTCCTTGGTCACGGGCAGGGACGAAATGACCTGCCCCTTGCGCAGCACGGTCACGGTATCGGCAAGCTCCAGCGTTTCCTTGAGCTTGTGGGTAATGATGATGATGGTCTTTCCGCTCTCCTTGAGCTTGCGCAGCACGCGGAACAGATCGGAGACCTCCTGCGGGGTCAGCACGGCGGTCGGCTCGTCCAGGATCAGAATATCCGCTTTGCGGTAGAGCGCCTTGAGGATCTCCACGCGCTGCTTGGTGCCCACGGAGAGGTTCTCCACCTTTTCATGAGCATCCACGTGCAGGCCGTATTGATCCGCCAGCGTATTCACTTCCTCAACCGCTTTTTTCATATCAAAGCAGCCGCGCTTCTTCGGCTCGTACCCCAGCACCACGTTCTCGGCCACAGTCAGCGGTTCGATGAGCATGAAGTGCTGATGCACCATCGCGATACCCAGCGAGATGGCCTTGAGCGGATTTTCGATGACCACGGGCTGCCCCTGCACGATGATCTGCCCCGACGTCGGCGCATACATACCGTAAAGGATGTTCATCAGTGTGGACTTGCCCGCACCGTTTTCACCCAGCAGCGAATGAATCTCGCCGCGCTTGACCATCAGCTCCACATTGCTGTTGGCCAACACATTTTTGAACTGCTTGGTGATGCCGTGCATTTCAACAGCGTACATTGCGTCCCCTCGTTCCCTTATTTTTCATTGCAGGAAAATAGCGGCAGACCCTTTGGGCCTGCCGCCTTTGTTGCGCTCGCCCGAAAAAGCGGGGCATTCAAACTCTGTTACGCCAGTTTCGCGATGAAGGCAGCGGCGTCATCCAGGTTCGCGGGAACCTCGATCTTGCCGTCAATGATGTCCTGCTTCACCTGATCCACCTCGGCGATGATCTCGTCAGAAACCTCAACGTTGGAGCCCTCGCGGATGTAGTCCACACCATTCTCCTTGAGGCCGGCGGACTGAGAACCGGGGGTCAGGGTACCCGCCTTGGCGTTCAGGATACCGTCGCGGATGATGTTGTTCAGGGTACGGATGCCGGAAACCATGATGTGGTCGGGGTCGATCAGGCACTGGTTGGTGTCCGCACCGATGGCCAGAGCGTTCTTCTCCTGAGCGGCGGTGAACACGCCCAGACCGGAGCCGCCCGCCGCAGCGTAGACGATGTCGCAGCCGGAATCATACAGAGCCAGAGCCAGTTCCTTACCGGTGGAGGTGTCGTTCCAGGCGCCGACGTACTTGCGCTCGACGGTCACAGCCTTGTTGGCATAGGCAGCGCCCGCCTCAAAGCCGGCCGCAAACATGTTGATGGAAGGAATGTCCATGCCGCCGACGAAGCCCAGCTTGCCGGTCTCGGACTTCTTGGCCGCCATGTAGCCCAGCAGGAAAGCCTTTTCGTTATCGCGGAAGGTCACGGAAGTGACGTTGGGCAGATCGCCACAGTCGCCGTCCACGAACATGAACTTCTGCTCAGGGAACAGAGCGGAAACCTTCTGCACCGCCTCGACGCCGTCGAAGCCGGAGCCGATGATCAGGTCGTACTCACCGGTCTTGGCCAGCTCCATGTAGTGGCCTTCAAACTCGGCAACCTCGGTGGGCTCAACCACCTGCACGGTGACGGAGCTGTCCTCAGCCATCGCCATCTTGCAGCCGTCGTACATGCTGTCGTTGAAGGACTCGTCGCCCAGACCGCCGACGCCCAGAACGATGGCAACCTTGAACTCATCGCCTGCGGCAGCAGGTTCCTCGGAAGCAGTGGGCTCGTCGGAAGCGGTGGGTTCGTCAGAAGCAGCGGGTGCCTCGGAAGCGGCAGGGGCTTCGGAAGCTGCGGGCTGAGATGCGTTAGAGCAGCCGATCAGGGCCAGCGCCATCAGCGCCGCCAGAACCAGAGCAAGAATTTTCTTCATGGTCAGGAATCTCCTTTTTTCATCTAAAATGAACTTGAAGAAACGATATATGAATCAACGCTTATTCGGCGTTCATTCTGGTGTTGACATCGCCGGGAACAGGCAGCAGGTAATCTTTGCAGTGGCACTCCTTCTCCGACGGGTTGATGGCAGCCAGCGTGTTGATCACGATGCGGCCGAACTTGTCCGCGCACTCATGATACAGATCGAAGATGGGACGCTTCCAATCGGGGTTGATGCCCTCGGCGGTGTTGGAAACGAGGTAAATCGCGGCGTAGCAGGCGCCGATGGCGCGGGCCAGCGCAGCTTCCGGCATCATGGTATGGCCGCAGATATCGCAGTGCTGGTCGTACAGGCGCTGCACCTCCGCCTTGGTCTCGAAGCGGGGCGCTTCATCCACCGCATAGGTGCCGCGGCCGAACACGCGGGGATATTCCTTCAGCGCTTCCTGATAGAGCAGGTTTGCAAGATCCGGGCAGACGATATCGCGCATGCGGACGATCTTGTTGGTGAACTTGCTCAGGTAGGAAACGCGCTTGGTCTGGTCGATCAGATCATCGGGGATGATGACGTCGCCGGGATCGAGCAGCGGATTGATGCCGCCGCCGGAGCCATCCGCCACGATGTACTTCACGCCCGCGCGCTGGAGCACCCAGAACACGCGCTCAGAGGGGGTGTCGTGGTAAGGGGAAAGGCCCTTCCAGCCGTGGAAAGGAATGTCGAGCACGGTGTGCGCGACGTGATCCGCAGTCATCTCCGCGGGAATTTCAAACAGCATCATGGGCACGGTAGTGCCGAAGGGGGTTTCAAACTCCATGTCGCGCTCAAGAACCTTTACGCCCTCGATGCCCGCGTTTTCCGGAAAATCGCCGCCCCAGGTGCCGGAGCCGCCCATGTGCGCATAGTCAGCGCGCGGAATATCAGTTCTAATCATGTTTCTCTCTCCTGTTCCCATTTCTCACTCGAATTCGGAAACCGATTGTTTACGGTACAAGTATACAGATCGTTCGCAACCCCGTCAATCGACTTCACACCTTCTTAGCCAAAAAACACGAATATTAACAGCGAGAACTGTCGAAACATCTGCTGTAAAACACGAACATTCCCGATTGTTACCTTGCCGAATCACACAGAAACACGAAATATCCGGGCCTTTCGGCAAGCCCTCTTCCTCACCTGCCACGCCTAAATACATAATACCTTTCACAATCCTGCAATTTTATGTTGACAGCACCCCATTTTAGGCGTATGCTTTTTCAAAAGTGAATATTGGCCATTGGAAGTGCGCAGGAAAAGGCCGCCGGGCGGCCGCCGAAGGAGTAACACTCTCAGGTAGCGAAGGATTTCGCTGAGGACTGTGTGCGGATGGCGTTCCGGAGAATCCGCAGAATCTCTGCGGTGCCGAAGGTGCAACAGCGGCTCACCCCGCTGAAATCTCTCAGGCAAAAGGACGGAAAAAGGCTGCCCCCTCATCCTCGCGCATTCCCGCGTGCAGCGTCGGATTTCGTTTTTTTGATTTTGTTGCAGAACGCACCCTGACAAATCTCTGGGTGCGTTCTCTTTTTACGCCCGGCCATATTCGAAATCCAACGAATTATGAGGAGGAAAACACATGGAATCGTTCGTCAACTGGATCACAACGGTAAACAACGCGGTCAACGGCGTTGTCTGGGGCGTACCCGCGCTGGCACTGCTCATCGGCACGGGAATTCTGATGACCATTTTGACCAAGGGCTTCCAGTTCACGCGCTTCGGGCTTTGGATGCGGGAGACCATCGGCAAGCTCTTTTCTCGCGATAACGCGCAGAAGATCACCAAGAGCAAGGACAAGAACTCCATCTCGCAGTTCGGCGCGCTGTGCACCGCGCTTTCCGCCACTATCGGCACGGGCAACATCGCGGGCATCGCTTACGCCATCACGATGGGCGGCCCCGGCGCCGTGTTCTGGATGTGGATCGCGGCGATTGTCGGCATGATGACCAATTTCTCCGAAAACGTGCTGGGCATCTATTTCCGCCGCCGCAATGAAAAGGGCGAATGGTGCGGCGGTGCGATGTATTATCTGCGCGACGGTCTCGGCTCCAAGAAGCACTGCAAGGTCATCGGGCGTGTGCTGGCGGTGCTGTTCTCCATCTTTGCGCTGATGGCTTCCTTCGGCATCGGCAACATGGGGCAGATCGCCTCCATCAAGGAATCCGTGCTCTCCCTCGGCTCCATCACGGGCAATTCCACCTGGGATTCTCTCATCATCGGCATGGTGCTGCTCATCGTCGCGGCGCTGGTGATCCTGGGGGGTATTAAGCGCATTGCGCAGACCAACGAGCGCATCGTGCCCTTCATGGCGATTTTCTATATCATCGGTTCGCTCGTCATCATCTGCATGAACTATCAGCAGATCCTGCCCGCTTTTGCCTCCATCTTCCGCGGCGCATTCTCCGTCAAGGCAGCGGCCGGCGGCGCGGGCGGCTATGTGATCATGCAGGCAGTCACCTGGGGCTTTAAGCGCGGCGTATTCTCCAATGAAGCCGGTCTTGGTTCCTCGGTTATGGTCCACTCCGCCTCCGATGTCAAGGAACCCGTCGTTCAGGGCATGTGGGGCATCTTCGAGGTCTTTGTGGACACCATTATCGTCTGCACGATGACGGCGCTGGTCGTGCTCACCTCCGGCGTAGTCGATCTGAACACCGGCGTTTCCTTCTCCGGCGCGACCAAGCTCGGTCTGGCCACCGAGGCCTTCACCATCCATCTAGGCACTGCGGGCGGCATTTTTCTGGCCATTGCGGTGACGCTGTTCGCTTTCTCCACCGTTCTTGGCTGGAGCTATTACGGCACCAAAGCTTGGGAGTTCCTGTTCGGCACCAAATCGCTCATTGTCTACAAGATCATTTTCGTGACCGCGATTCTGATGAGCTGCCTGATGGACGCGAGCCTTGCCATCGATCTTTCCGATACCTTCAATGGCCTGATGGCGATCCCCAACCTCATCGGCGTAGTGACGCTCTGCGGCACCGTCGTGGCCATTACCAACAACTACATCCAGCGCAAGGTGCGCCACCGCCTTGACGTGCGCCCCATGCTCTCCTTTTGCGATTCCATTCAGAAGGAACAGGAAAAAGATCTTTAATCCACTCTTTTCCATTACAACGCAGAACAGCCTGCGGCCAAGTGAACAGCCCCCTCATTTCTTAGTACAAGTATTTTATCATACTTGTCTATCAAATGGGGGCTGTTCATAGAAGGAGTGCTGCACCCTGTTGACCAAAGAAGAGCTTCCCGCCTGTCCGGTTGCCACGGCGGTTCAGATCATCGGAAGCGAATGGAAGCTGCTCATCACGAGGAATCTGCTAACTCGTCCTTGGCGGTTCAACAAGCTGAAACGGGATTGGGAGGGATCAGCCAAAGGTGTTGGCCGACAGCCTGTGCTCGATGGAGGCAGACGGCATCATCACCCGCACCGCCTACCCTGAGGTGCCGCCGCGCGTGGAATACGCCCTTTCGGACCTAGGCGAATCCATGCGGCCGATTATGAAGGCGATGGGAAATAGAAGCACGGAATATAAAAACGGCAAGCTTCCCCAGCAACCCTTTCCCTTGCCCAAAGGCAAAAAAGAGCAGTGCGCCTGCGGCGCACTGCTCTTTTTTATGCTGTAAATCTTACTTCACGGTCACAGAAGTGATGTGGGGATTGACGCCCTCGTACCAGTAGAGGAAGCCTTCCAGATCGACGGTATCGCCGACCTTCAGGTTCTTAACCGCCTTATAGACGTCGGTGTCGGCGCCGCACAGGTAGGACTCCACGGTGAAGGTGTAGGTGTTGCCGTCCTTGGAGACGTTGAAATAGAGGTCATCGCCCTCGGAACCGGAACCGTCCCACTTGTAGAGGTAAGCCGCACCGGTATCATCGGCCGCTTCCACGGTCAAACCCTTGAAGCCGACGAACTGGTTCTGATAGTCGATCAGGCTGTCCTGGCCGAGCAGATCGGTCACGTCCTTGGCATCTGCCACATAGGAACCCTCTTCGATCTCGAAAGTCGCGTCGGTGATTTCCACCTCGCCGGACCACTCGGACTTATAGCCGGTCACCTTGATCTTGGTGCCCTTTTCGAGCTTGGCATAGTCCTCTTCGGAGCAGGCCATGTTGTAGAGGAAGTACGCGCCGTCCGCGTCCTGGGTGTAAACCGTGGCCTGGTTCTCCCACCAGGACTGCTTGGCCTGCACATAGGCCTCGATGGTGACCTGGGAATCCAGATCCGCCGCGGTGTACTCGGCGTAGGTCATCACGCCTTCGCTCTTGGCGTTGACATCCGCAGCAGCGGACTCAGCAGGAGCTTTTTCAACATTGGATGCGCAGCCGGCCAGCGCAAAGGCAAGCACAACCGCCAGAAGGATCGACAGATACTTTTTCATGTGATTACTCCGTCCTTTTCTTCTCCATAATTCATCATTGAGAAATTTTAGTACTTCCCTGATGATTACCGTCCATGATTGTACTCCTAAGCGCCGAAAAATTCAATGGAATTCCCATTTTTTACGTATTTTTAGCTTTTGCCTTGTCAATCAGCACATAGGCAAGGATGCCGATCCATGCGGCAGCAATCACCGCAAGAAGCGCCTTTGCCGTGGCGGGCAGCGGGCCGAGGTCTTCCTGCCCCGTCGCCGCCGCACCGGTCTGATCCAGGCGGTAGAGCGAATTTACGTCGGAATAGAGCTTTTCAAAGTACGCATCGTCCACAGTTTCGCCGCGCCGGCAGGACTTGACGACATTTTCGATCAGCTGCCCTGCCGCATCGCGCAGCGACGCCGAACCGTTGAACACCGGGGTGACAAAGGTATCTTCAATGTGGTCGAGCAGCAGCTGCGTCGCCTCGATCTTGACGGCATAATGCGTGTTCTTGTCCTCACCGCCGCGGGCGAGATAATCCTGATAATCGGGATTCTGCTGCGCGCGCACGGTCACGGGAATATAGCCTTCGGTCTGCGCATAGGGAATCTGCACCCCGTCGGTCAGCAGAAACTGTGCAAACAGCCAGGAGGCCAGCACCTCCTGCGGATCGTCCTTGTTGAAGATGCAGACCGACGGCCCCTGCGAGATCATCTGCGGGTGCTCCGGATCATATTGCGGCACCATGCGCACTGCGGTTTCAAAGGACACCAGCTTATCCGGGCTGATGTCGCAAAGCGGCGCATCGCTGCCCATCCAGGTCGAACCGGCGGTGGAATCCACCGCAAAGATGCATTGCCCGGCGTTGAGGAAATTGGCCGGATAGCTGGAAATCTTGAAGGTGGAAAATGCGCGGGTTTGGGCGTGCTGCGCGATGGTTTTGAGGATATCCTCGGTTTCATCGTTGAACAGCAGGATATCGCCCTCCTCATCGGAATACCCCGCGCCCTTCTGGCGGAGCATCTGGATGAGCATATTGTCCGTGGACTTATAAATGAAGGGAATCATCACCTTCTGCCCGTTGACGGCGAAGGTACCGTCCGCGTTCTGCGCCATCGCCGCCTCGGAGACCTCCCAGATAAAGTCCCAGGTCAGTGTATCCGGCAGCTCGTAACCCAGCTTTTCGACATAGGTCTTGTTGACATAGCAGGCCTCGGTCGAGCGCATATAGGGAATCGTATAGCAATGCTCGCCGATGTTCCCTTCGGAAAGATATTCCGGCACGACCTCGTCATACGCAACCGAATCAAATTTCACTGCCGACCCGCCCAGACCGTATTTTTCACTCGTCAGCAGCGCGTCCAGCGGCGCAACCACGTTGCTGCCCGCCAGATACGTCGCCACATGGTCGGGATAGGTGATGCAGACGTTGGGCGTGGTGCGCGTAGCGATATTGGTGATGACGTCGTTGTAGATATCGCCGTAATTGGTGTAAAGGCGGAGATTGACGCGAATGTTGGGATAATAGGATTCAAATTCGTCGATGGTCTGCTGGTAGAGCAGGCTCTGCGCTTTATTGGTGTCGTTTTTCGCCCAGAAGGTGATTTCATATTCCTTGGATTCGTCAAACTCCTCCGGCAGCACGAATTCCGCCGTGCCCCGCGTGCCGTGGCAGGCAGTAAGACTCAGCGCCGTCAGCATCAGCAGCAGCGCAAAGCATAGAAAACGCCGCAGTTTTTTCATCCCTTGGTTCCCCCTCTCGACACGCCGGACATGATTTTGTCGCGGAAGATCAGGAACAGCACAATCAGCGGCACGGAGATCACGACCACCGCCGCCATCATCGCGGGGATGTTCTCACGGCCGAAGCCGTTTTCGCGGATCTCCTGTATGCCGTTGGAAACCAGATAATACGCCGCGTCGTCCGTGATGAGTCTCGGCCAGACATAGGAATTCCAGCACTCGATGATCTTCAGGATCGCAACCGTCACCAGCGTCGGCTTGCAGATGGGCACCAGCACCTTAAACAGATACTTCAGATCTGACGTGCCGTCTACCTTTGCCGCATAATACAGCGAATCCGGCACCTGCGCAAAGTTTTCCTTGAGCAGATAGATATAGAATACCGAGGTCACCGACGGCAGGATGAGTCCCGCAAAGGTGTTGCGCAGGTTCAAATCCGTGATGGTGACAAAATTGGTGATGACCACCAGCTCGTTGGGAATCATCATCAGCGACAGCAGCAGCGCAAAAGCCGCATCCCTGCCCTTAAAGCGCAGGCGCGCAAAGGCATAGGCCGCCAGCAGAATCACAATCATCATCAGCGCCGTGGTGATGGTTGTGAAGATCAGCGTGTTGAGCAGATAGCGCCCCAGCGGCACCGCAGCAAAAGCGTCTGCATAGTTCTGAAAGGTCGGATGCAGCGTAAAGAACTGCGGAATGTATTCGGAATTGTATTGGCCGTAGCTTTTGACCGAGGTCAGCAGCATCCAATAGAAGGGAAAGAGCACGATCACCGCCCAGACCGACAGCAACACATAGGTCACGGTCTTGCCCGCCGTCTGTCTTGCCGCCGTTCTGCGCCGGAGCTTTTCGTAATTCACTGCATTTTTCTTTTCTGTCATCGTTCCGGCCCTCTCAATAATGCGTATGCTTGCGGCTGAACAGCAGGTTGATCACCGTGATGGTCAGCACGATCACAAACAGCAGGATCGCCGCCGCCGAAGCATAGGACGGATACCCGCCGCTGTTGCCGTAGAGCATATCGTAGACGTAACCCACGATGGTGTTCATGCCTGCGGCATTCAGATCCGTGCCGAACAGCGCCACCGCGTCGCTGTACTGCTTGAACGCGCCGATAAAGCCTGTGATGATGAGATAGAACACCGTGGGCGAGATCATCGGCAGCGTGATGCGCCAGAAAATGCGGCTCTTGGAAGTGCCGTCCACGCGCGCAGCGTTGTAATAGCTCTGGTTGACCGAGGCCAGCGCGCCGGTCAACAGCAGAATCTTGAACGGCAGCACCACCCAGATCACATAAAAGCACATCACGAACATCTTGGCCCAATAGGGACCGTCGATGAAATCCACGCTCTTACCGCCGAACCAGTTGATGAGCAGGTTGACTAGTCCGTCGGAATAGGCGGTCTTTTTGAACAGGATCATAAACACCAGCCCTACCGCCAGCGTGTTGGTGACGTAGGGCAAGAAATAAATGGTCTGATAGAGCTTGCGCAGGGGGGTAATCGAGCTTAGCCCCAGCGCAATCAGCAGCGCAAGACCCGTGGAAATCGGAACGGTGATGATGACCATCAGGAAGGTGTTCTGCACCGCCTGAAGAAAATACGGGTCGTGCAGCACATAGGAGAAGTTGTAAAGCCCCACACCGTTATAGGTCTGCGAGGCGAAATTATATCCCTCTTCAAAGGAATAAACGAACACGTCGATCAGCGGGTAGACGAGAAAGAAGCCCAAAAAGAGCAGCGCGGGCAGCAGATAGAGCCAGCCCTTTATCTGATTTTCCTTCATATGCACGCCTCCACCCGATCAAAAGAGAACGCGCTCTTCGGTTTTCTTATCAAAGAGCAGCACCTTTTTCGGTTTCAGGGAAAAGCAAACAACGCCGTTTTCAGGCTGAACAGCGCTGTCGGACGCGACAATGGAGCGAATGCTGGCGCTCATCGCCTGCGGATGCGCCGAGACGACGCTGACGTCGCGCCCCATGACCTCTAAACTGCGGAATTCGCAGCGCAGCGCGCCGTTTTCATCGGGGACAAAGCCCTCCGGTCGAATGCCGACATAGACCTCGCCGTCCGGCGCCTTCGCGGGCAGCACTGCATCCTCCCCGATCCACAGCATGCCGCCGCTGATTTTGCCTTCAAACACATTGATGGGCGGCGTGCCCAGGAACTTGGCCACAAAGAGATTGACGGGGCTGTCGTACACCTGTTGGGGCTTGCCGGTCTGCTGCACAACACCCTCCTTCATCACGACGATCTCGTCCGAGATGCTCATGGCCTCCTCCTGATCGTGCGTGACGAACACCGTCGTGATGCCGGTTTCCCGCTGGATTCTACGAATCTCCTCGCGGGTCTGCAAGCGCAGCCGCGCATCGAGGTTGGAAAGCGGCTCGTCCAGCAGCAGCACGCGGGGCATCTTGACGATCGCGCGCGCGATGGCGACGCGCTGCTGCTGCCCGCCGGAAAGCTCGCTGGGGCGGCGCTGCATCAGCTTTTCGATCTGCACCAAATGCGCCGCTTCCTCCGCGCGGCGCTGCATCTCCTGCTTGCTGAGCTTCTGCGCGCCCTTGAGGTTCTGCAACGGAAAGAGTATGTTCTGCTCCACCGTCAGGTGCGGATAGAGTGCATAATTCTGAAACACCACGCCCACGCCGCGATCCTCGGGTGCAAGGGCGGTCACATTGTCCTGCCCAAAGAAAATCTTGCCCTCCGTCGGCTTTTCCAGGCCGCAGATCATGAACAGCGTGGTGCTCTTGCCGCAGCCGGACGGGCCGAGCAGCCCCACCAGCTTTCCGTCCGGAAATTCATAATTAAAATCGCGCACCGCGACGACATCCTCTCCCCTTTTGCCGGGGCCGGGGAACTTCTTGGTCAGGTTTTGCAAAACAATCTTCATGATTCCCTTTATCCTCTGTTTCTCGCGCCCGCCCATTCTGCGCGGCACGGACTCACTCCAATGCTTTGATTATAACGCGCTGACGGCATCCAAACAATATGCAAAACCTCAAAAAACCCTTTTTGCCCCATTTCCTGCAAAATCATTTGGGTTTTGATTCGGTTTTTTCCTTATGTACAGCGCCAACTATCGCAAACGATATACCGCACAGTTACTTTACATTTTCTTAATGTATTATTATGTATTAATTAATGTTTATTCTGCATATTCGCATTGCAAAAATACATCCCTTCTGCTTAAAATATAGTATCTGCTATACAGAGGTGGTGAAGCCGTGCCGAACGTACAGGATATGATTGCACAGCGCAATGAGTTAACGAAAACACAGGCGCGAATATTCGACTATATGCTAGATCATCCCGAAGCGGTCTGTTATGATTCGCTGCGCAGCATTGCCGAGCATATCGGCGTGACGGAAGTCTCCGTGCTCAAGCTGTGCCGCAAGCTCGGCTGCAGCGGCTACACGGAGATGAAGACGCTTTTCCGGCAATACGTCGGCAAGCGACTGAAGGATACCTTCGACCGCAGCTACACGCTGGAAACCGTGGACGACAATTCCCGCGGCGACCGAAGCGCGCTGCTTTCCTCCATGATGGGAGCCGAAGAGCAGGGGCTGATCTCGCTGGCCGCGTCACTGCGCACCGATCAGGTTTTCGACTGCGCAAGGGCGCTGATGAACGCACGCGAGGTGCTGCTCTTCGGTCATGATGTTTCCAAGGTCATGGCGGATTACTTTGCGCATCGTCTCAATTATCTGCGCATCAAGGCCGCCAGCGTCAAGCTGGGCGACAGCGACGCAGTCCGGACTTCGCTATCTATGATCAGCGAAGACGATGTCATCGTGCTTTTTTCCTTTCCTCCGTATTATCAACCCGTTTCCAATGTAGCAAGGTTTGCGGCCTACCGCGGCGCAAAAGTGGTCACGCTGACCGACAGCGCGGATTCCCCCGCCGCCACGGACGGACCATTAAATTTTCTCTGCGGCACAAAGACCAAGTTTTTCTTCAACTCCCTCACCGCGCCGGTCTCCCTGATCAACGTGCTCACCTCCTGCATTGCGCTGGAGATGGGGCCGTCGCTCAATCGGATTCTGGAAGAGGAGCTGAACGTATCCCGCTTTATGAGCGGAGAATTTCCTGACGAAAGAGAGTAGCCGAAAATGCTGACACTGATTAAAAACGCAGATGTCTACGCCCCGGAACACCTGGGGCTGAAGGATCTGCTGCTGGAAGGCGGAAAGATCGCGCTCATCGCTCCGCGCGGTGCCGTTCCGGAGTCCTTCCCGACCCTGCGCGTGTTTGATGCGCAGGCACAGGTTCTTGCCCCCGGTTTCATTGATCTGCACGTCCATGTCACGGGCGGCGGCGGAGAAGATGGCTTTTCCTCCCGTTCGCCGGAATCCCGGCTGACGGATTTTTCCACCGCCGGGGTCACGACATTGGTCGGTCTGCTGGGCACGGACGGCGTGGCGCGCAGCCTGGAAGCGCTTTATGCCAAGGTCTGCGCCTTGACGGAAGAAGGCGTTGACTGCCGGATGCTCACCGGCGCCTACGGCTATCCCTCCCCGACGCTGTGCGGCAGCGTGGAACGGGATCTCGTGCTGATTGATCGCGTGATCGGCGCAAAAATTGCCCTTTCCGACCATCGCAGTTCCGAAATCACTTATGAAGAACTGCTGCGCCTGGCCACGGCAGTGCGCCGGGGCGGCATGCTAGGCGGCAAGGCCGGACTGCTGACCCTCCACATGGGCGACGGCCGCGAAGGGCTTTCCAAGCTGTTCCGCGCGGCCAAGGAATCCGAGGTGCCGCTGAATACCTTCCTGCCGACGCATGTTTCGCGCAACGGAAATCTTCTGGAAGAAGCGGTGCGCTGGATCAAAGCCGGCGGGCAGGCGGATTTTACCGCCGGCGAACCCGCGCCCGGCGGCACGGCAAGGCAGATGGTGCAGGCGCTTTCGGAAGGCGCAGACGTCTGCCGCATGACGCTCTCCAGCGACGCTTTCGGTAGCCAGCCGCGCTTTGATGCGCAGGGAAACTGCATCGGCCTGACCTACGGCACCAGCCGTGTGCTGCATGGCGAATTGGTCAATCTGGTCCGAAGCGAAGGCGTTCCGCTGGAAACGGCGCTGCGCTTTATCACCGCAAACCCCGCGCGCGTGATGCATCTATCCGGCAAAAAAGGCTGCATTGCGGAAGGTGCGGATGCAGATCTCGTGCTGCTTGGGCAGGATCTCGGCATCCAAGCCGTGTTTGCCCGCGGCAGACAACTGGTTCAGGACGGACAGGCGCTCGTCAAGGGCCGCTTTGAATAAATCAGAATGGAGGAATCGATATGAAAAAGAGCATTTTCCGCGCCGTATGTCTGGCGCTTGTTTTGCTCCTGACCGTCGCTGCCTTGACCGGATGCGGCGCTTCCGGCGTGAGCACGACGGAATACCTCGGCACCTATTCCACGGACGTGACCTCTCTGATCCCCTTCTATCTGCCGGACACCACGGGCAAGAAGGTGATCTCCAATGTCATTGACGGGCTGATTGAGACCGACCGCTTCGGCTCCTTTGTCCCCTCCTTGGCTGAAAGCTGGGAGCACAACGCGGATTATTCGGTCTGGACCTTCCATCTGCGCAAGGACGCCAAATGGTACGACAGCAAGGGCAAAGAAGTCGCACCCGTCACCGCGCAGGACTTTGTGGACGGCATGCGCTTTGTGGCCGACCACAAAAAGACCAAGAGCGATATGTCCATCATCAAGAGCGTGATCGTGGGTCTTGAGGACTACTACGACACGCTGGTGGATTTCGACGATCCGAACCTTGCCGCAAGCAAAAAGCCCGAAGGCCCCCGGGAGGCAATCGAGGCCACCTTTGACGACACGGTGGGCGTCAAGGCGCTGGACGATTACACCGTTGAGTACACCCTGACCGCGCCGGTTCCCTACTTTGAATCCTTCCTGGTGACGGAGATCTTCCTGCCCAACCACAAGGAATTCTCCGACGCTTGCGGCACGAAGTTCGGCACCGCTCCCGATCAACTGCTCTACTGCGGTGCGTACATTCTGCAAAGCTGGCAGCGAAACAAAGAATTTGTGCTGGTCAAAAACGATAACTACTACGATGCAGACAAAGTGAGCGTCAAGAAGATCGTGCTGCAGAAGATCACGGACGGCGCGGCGACGGTGGAGATGTTCAAGCGCGGCGAGCTGACCGGCACTTCTCTGACCGGTGATCAGGTGGAATATTACAAGCAGGATGCGGAATGGGGCAAATACGTCACGCTCCGCGATAAATCCTCTGTCAATTACTGGTTCTTCATGAATTTTGAAAGCCCGAACACCGAGTTCAACACCTTTGTGCAGAATGAAAACTTCCGCCTTGCGCTATATCATGCGCTGGACCGCGTGACCATTGCGCAGCTTTACAATCCCTACGACACGGAGGAAATGCTCACCAACGTCATTTGCCCGGAGGATGTCTGCTACGACGAAAACGGTGTGGACTACACGGATTACGCGCCCTTGAAAGAAATCAAGGAGCGCGGCGCGGGCACCTACGACCCTGCGCTGGCGAAAGAATACTTCGACAAGGCGCTTGCGGAAGTGACCGACGGAAACGGCAACATCAACGGTGCGCAGGCAGGCGAGGTCAAGATGGGCCGCACCTTCTCCTTCCAGACCGACGGCAAGCTGCCGCTGCAGCTGGTCTACATCCACGGCTCCTCCTCCGACGAGGTCTCCATGGCGCAGATCATCAAGATGAATCTGGAAGAGATCTTCGGCAGTGAAAATGTCGAGATCGTGCTCTCCCAGTTCACGGGCGATAAGTACAACGATGTCATCGCTCCCGGCAACTTTGATCTCGGTTATGACAATTACAGCTTCAAATATGCCGATCCTCTTTCCCAGCTGGGTCGCCTGGTGACGGACGGCGCGGTCAACGACGGCCATTACTCCCTGCCCGAATTTGACGATCTGGTTGCGCAGGGCAGCGAAAAACTCGTCGTTTCCGAACGCTATGCGCTCTTTGCCCAGGCGGAGGCTCTGCTCATCAACGGCGGCTACATCATTCCCTGGGAGAGCGGCGGCGGCACCTACGGCATGACCCGCGAGGTTCCCTTTACCGCGCCCCGCGGCGGATTCGGCCTCTCCCGATTCAAATACAAGGGAATGCAGCTTTCCGAAGAACCCATCTCCGCAGAGCAATACGACCAACTGGAGCAGGAGTTCTACGCGGAGCTGAACCGGAAAAATGCCGGCTGACCCTGCCGCCGGACTGAAAAAAGGGGAATAACATGGCGAAATATATCTTCAAGCGGACGCTGCAATCGCTGTTGAGCGTATTCATCGTTGTGTTCGTCGTCTTCCTGCTGCTGCGCCTGATGCCGACGGACGGTTATTTTACGCGCGACGACTACCAGAACATGAGCGAAGCCGAGCGGCAGATGTACCTGGTGGAGATCGGCGCGGTCGGCAACCCCATCAAGCTCTTCGGTGAATTCATGGGAAAGCTCTTTCGCGGCGACCTAGGCGAATCCTATGTTCTCCAACCGCACCGCGCCATCGCGGACATTCTGGCGGAGAAAATCCCCTACTCCCTTGCCTTCGGCGCGGTGAGCATGGTGCTTTCGCTGATCCTGGGGCTGCTGATGGGCATGGCGATGGCCAAGGGAAAAGGCAAATGGCTGGATGCGCTGGGCACGGGATATGTGGTCATCGTGCGCGCGGTGCCGAGCCTGATCTATCTCTTCCTTCTGCAGATCGCCATCACGGGACTTTTCCACATCCCGATGATGTTCAGCGAGCGCAATCCTGTGACGTGGATTCTGCCGACGGTTTCGCTTTCGCTGTCCAGCATTGCATGGTACGCTATCTGGCTGCGCCGGTTCATGGTGGATGAGGAAAACAGGGATTACGTCAAATTTGCCCGCAGCAAGGGCATGACCGACTGGAAACTGATGAAGCGCCATGTGCTGCGCAACGCACTGGTGCCTCTGGCGCAGTATTTTCCGCTGCAGATGCTGCTGACGATCTCCGGCTCCCTGGTGATTGAGAGCCTTTATTCCATTCCCGGCATGGGCGGATTGCTCGTCGAAGCCATTCAGGAGATGGATAATTCTCTTGTGCAGGTGCTGGTCATCCTCTATTCGGCGCTGGGCGTGCTCGGCGTGTTTCTGGGGGATATTCTGATGGTGCTGCTGGATCCCCGCATCCGGCTGACGGATAAAAAGGAGGGATGAGCATGAACGTCTGCAAACCGAACCTCAAGGCGGCGCTGAGCGAGAGCCTGTTCGAGCGCATCCCCTTTGATCTCGAAAAAAGCGAGCTGACAGGATACTCCAACTACTCCTACTGGCAGAGCACCTTCCGCACCTTCTTCAAAAAACGTTCCTCGGTATTGCTGCTCACCATCATGTGTGCATTTGTGCTGATGAGTCTCCTTTATCCCATGATCTGCGAAATGATCCCCGGGTGGGAAACGAGCTACCGCAACCCGAACTTTGCCGAGACGGGCAGCGCAACCTGGAACCTCGCGCCGTGCGCCGAGCATCTCTTCGGCACGGACAACATCGGCCGCGATATGTGGTCGCGCACCTGGTACGGCACGCGCACCTCGCTCCTGCTTGGTTTTGTGATCGCCTTCTTCGACGTGACGCTGGGCACCATTGCCGGGGCTTTGTGGGGCTATGTTCGCCGCATCGACCGGTTCATGACGGAGCTATACAACATCGTGACCAACATCCCGCAGACCGTCTACCTGGTGCTGTTTACGTACATACTGCGTCCCAGCTTCTGGACAATCGTGCTGGCAATGTGCCTGACGGGCTGGCTGTCGATTGCGCGCTTTGTGCGCAACCGCGTCGTCGCCATCCGCGAAAACGAGTACAACATTGCCTCCCAATGCCTGGGCACGCCGCTTTTCCGAATTCTCATCAAGAACATCGTGCCCTACATCGTCAGCATCATCATCATGGAAGTGGCGCTGACCATCCCCTATTCCATCGGCTCCGAAGTATTCCTCAGCTACATCAACCTGGGGCTGCCGCTGGACGTTGTTTCGCTGGGCAATCTGGTTTCCGTAGGCAAGAACAGCTTTGAGGTCTATCCCTTCCAGCTGATCTATCCGACTATCATCCTCTCGTTTGTCACGGTTTCGTTTTACATCGTCGGCAACCGCTTTGCGGATGCTTCCGACCCGCGCAACCATATTTAAGGAGGGAACGCAATTATGTCCAAAACCGTATTGAGCGTTCGCGACCTCCGCGTCCATTTCAGCCTTCGCGGAAAGACTTTGGCCGCTGTGCGCGGCGCCGGTCTGGATCTTTACGAAAACGAGACGCTGGCCATCGTCGGAGAATCCGGCTCCGGCAAAAGCGTACTGACCAAGACGCTGATCGGCATGACCGATAAAAACGGTTCGATCGTCGGCGGCAGCATTGAATTTGACGGCATCCGTCTGGATCAGCTGAAGGAAAAGGACTGGCTGCCCATCCGCGGCAAGCGCATTGCAATGGTGTTCCAGGACCCGATGACAGCGCTCAACCCGCTGATGACCGTAGGTGAGCAGATCCGCGAAATGATCCTGCTGCACACAGACCTTTCCAAAGAAGCTTCCACTGAGAAAGCGAAAAAGCTGATGGAGCAGGTCGGCATCTCCGCCGATCGTTACGGACGCTATCCACACGAGTTTTCCGGCGGAATGCGGCAGCGCATCGTCATTGCGACCGCCATTGCCGCCGATCCCGAAGTGCTGATCTGCGATGAGCCGACCACTGCGCTGGACGTCACCCTTCAGGCGCAGATTCTCCAGCTGCTGCGCCGTATTCAGCGTAAAATGGGCTTGAGCGTGATCTTCATCACGCATGACCTGGGCGTAGTGGCCAACATTGCCGACCGCGTGGCGGTGATGTATGCCGGCGAAATCGTGGAAACGGGTCCGACGGAAGAAGTCTTTGCCTGTCCCGTTCATCCCTACACCCGCGCCCTGCTGCGCGCACTGCCGCAGCTCAGCACCAAGGGTGAAAAGCTCTTCACCATTCCCGGCACGCCGCCCAATCTTTACAACGAAATCAAGGGGGATGCCTTCTATCCTCGCAATCCGGAGGCGATGGAAATCGACCGTCTCGAAGAGCCTCCTGTATTCCCCGTCTCCCCCGATCACACCGCCAAGACCTGGACGATGCACCCGCTCTCCATCGCCAAATGGGGCGACCCGCGCGCCTACCACACGCCGGGGCTGGGGCGCGTACCCGCTGTGCCGGAAACCTATTCTCCCAGCACGGACGAACCGCTGCTTTCGGTCAAGGACCTTTCCATTCAGTTCGGCACCGGCAGCAAGGCTTTTCGCGCCGTCAACGGCGTGTCCTTTGACATCTACCGCGGCGAAACCTTCAGCCTGGTGGGCGAATCGGGCAGCGGCAAAACCACTATCGGCCGCGCCGTCATGAAAATCATCCCCACTGCGGGCGGGGAAATCCTCTATAAAGGCAAGCGAGTCAATCGGCGCTTCAGCCGGGAGGAAATCAAGCAGTATCGCCAACAGGTGCAGATGATCTTTCAGGACCCCATGGCCAGCCTGAACGAGCGCGCCAAGGTGGATTACATCATCTCCGAAGGGCTTTACAACTTCAAGCTCTTCAAAAATGAAGACGAACGCAAGGCGAAGGTGTCCCGCGCCATGCAGCAGGTGGGACTGCTGCCGGAGTTCGCCAGCCGGTTCCCCCACGAGTTTTCCGGCGGGCAGCGGCAGCGCCTCGGCATTGCGCGCGCGCTCATCATGGAACCGGAATTCATCATTGCGGACGAACCGATCAGCGCGCTGGACGTCTCAATCCGAGCGCAGATCATCAATCTGCTCAACGAACTGAAACAGGAGCATCATCTGACCTACCTGTTCATTGCGCACGACCTGAGCGTGGTACGCTTCATCTCCGACCGCATCGGCGTAATCTACAAGGGATCGCTGGTGGAGCTTGCACCGAGCGAAGAGCTCTTTGCGCATCCGCTGCACCCTTACACACAGTCTCTGCTGCGCGCCATCCCCATGCCCGATCCCGCCCTGCGGCTAAGCGAAACTTCTGCGGCGTATGATTCCTCGGTTCACGATTACCGCGAGGATAAGCCCGCCTGGACGGAGATTCTCCCCGGCCATTTCGTCTATGCCAACAAAAAGGAATGCGATGAATACAGGAGGGCGCTGCAATGAACGGTACGCTTTTGATCGCGGGCGGCAATATCGGCGCAACCGAGCAGGGCAAAAAAGAAATCTTCTCCCGTTTTGCCGAACTGTGCGGCGGAAAGTCCGCAAAGGTTGTATTAGCGGTCTGCGCCAGCAGCGACCCGGAGGACAGCTTTTCCGCCAATCGCGAGCTGCTGCTGGAAGCGGGCGTTGGGCAGGTCGCCCTGCTGCCGCTGACCGAGCAGCCCGATCTTGTCGGCCGAAACAGCTGGACAAACCGCGCGGATCAATCCCTTCTGCCGGTTCTGGAAGGCGCCGGCGGCATCTGGTTCGGCGGCGGCGATCAGCTGCGGACAGCGCGGCTTCTGCTTCAGGCAGACGGCGCGGATACTCCCGTGCTGGCCGCCATGCGCCGCCTGCTTGATGGCGGCGGGGTCATCGGCGGATCCTCGGCGGGCGCGGCGATCATGAGTCGCATCATGATCGCACGCGGGGACGACGAGGGCGCGCTGACCCTTCCCCTTTGCACCGATGCCCGCGCCTGGCAGGATCACAGCGAGGGCTTCTCCCCCGAACCGCTGCTGATCTCCCGTGGGCTGGGATTCCTTCCGCATGGCATTGTGGATCAGCATTTCAACCGCCGTGCGCGCCTTCAGCGCCTCATGGCTGCAATGGAAGCCTCAAATGAAGCGCAGGGCTTCGGCATCAGTGAAGATACTGCGTTGGAGGTCTCTCTCCCGGACGGAACCTTTCGTGTGCTCGGTTCCGCCTATGTCATACATCTGACGCGCAAAGACGGGCGCTTCACCATCGAAAAGCTTGCAGCGGCGCACAGCGCCGTGCAATAAATTGGCTCAGGAGGAAATAGTATCATGAAAACCAACAAACTTCTCGCGCTCCTTTTGGTTCTCGTTCTTGCGCTCGGCCTGACTGCAACCGGCTGCGCCAAGAAGGATCCCTTCGACGACAAGTACGCCGTAGCGGACGTTACGCTCTGCGGCACGAACACCAACGATGCCAGTTTCATGAAGGGCTTCTCCATGCAGGGCACGGCGGGTGAACTCGCATCCAACAGCGACGTTTTCAGCATTGCGATGTGCTATTCCACCGCGACGGTGGACGAAGTCAAGGCCTTCTTCACCTCTGAGCAGTTCAGCGATCCCTCCAGCTTCCTGGCAGAGATCGACGCACTGGACCTGGACGGCAAAATCCGCAACCTCTCCGGCGACAAGCTGAGCTACTTTGACGGCAATACCTCCGACCCCATCCGCTTCTACGGCGACGCGGTGGATCTGATCAACGGCACCTCTCTTCTGCAGAATGCCGGCGAATACCACTTCTACCTGGCGACCATCGGCTACGAAAAGGTGCTGTGGGTCGGCGAAGCGGACCGCACCTTCACCATGGAGCAGAGCACGATTGATCTGGCCAACGATTTTGCCGCCGCGTTCGATCTCGTCACCGAGACCCGCCTGATGGAGGATCAGGACGTTTCCGCCCTGACGCAGGAAGAAAAGACCCAGGCCGTTCAGGACTACTTCGGCGCTCAGATCGAGGCGCTGAACCTGGGCATCACCGCCTCCGTCGTGTATGACGACAATCCCGATTACCCCGACGATTACGTCATCACCCTGACCAAGGACGGTGTGGAGTCCTCCGACTATGTCACCGTGTACTTCGGCGCAGCGGAATAATTCCTTTCTTACCCCATCACGGCTGCGGGCAGGGCGATATGCCCCGCCCGCTTTTTTTCAAAAGGAGCGAACATTTTCATGAAAAGACTCTCTATCCTGCTGCTCACATTTGCCCTTCTTCTTTCGCTGAGTGCTTGCGCAGGGACGCCGTCCGCCTCGCCCGAGCCGAATGCGCAAAGCGGCGATATATGGGTAAATCCGCATCAGAACGACTATACCCTCACCAGGCTGCGCATGGTCGGCAAGGGCGAGGACAGCTCCGGCTACAAAATCGCCTTCTTCCCACCCCGCACGCTGGAAGGCGCAGAAGGGTTCCTTGTGGGGTACAGCGTGTGCGGATTTGACGAAGTCTGGGACGCGCTTTCCGCACTCAGCCGCGATGAAATCCTGGCGCTGGATAAACCCGCCAACCGCGCTTATGTGATGACCGATTTAAGCTACTGCGACGGGGTGGGCAACACGCTCAACACCGCGCAGAAGGATCTGGTCACCGGCGAAGCGTTTACCGAAGCAGGCACGCATTATTTCTATGCGGGCGTGTTCGGCAAAGACGGCCTGCTCAGTCTGGAAAAAGCCGAGCAGACAGTTTATTTCGCCCCCACGGCGGGCAAGCTGATCTTCACCCGCTCCGGCAGCACGCTCAGCGGTTCCTTCGAAAGCGAACCCGGCGGCGAACTGGAAAAGAACTATGTGTTTCTCTCCCCCAACGGCTTTGACGCGGTCAAAGAGCAGCTGGCGGCCGCCGATCCCGCGTTCATGGATGCGCTGGTGAAGGACGGCAAAGCGCTCTGTTTTGACAACGCTGCCTCGACGGAATTCACCATGGATCTTTCCTCGCAGAAAGACCTGGACGGCAATGCAGCGGATGCCAGCCGCTGCTGCTACATTTATGTGGCCAGCGTCACGGCAGACGCGGTTGCCGGTATTTCCTATTGTTCCGACCGCCTGGTCACACCGGAAAAACTCCCCGCGTCCAGCGGGATCATCGCCGGCGGTAAGGGCATCCTCTTCCCCAACGGCGGCGCAGCCACGATCGGCGGCGGCCGCAGCTCCATCCTCTCCTCCTCGCAATCCATCTTCCGCGATTTTCCGGATACGCCGCGTGTGGCCGTAATCGGCGCTTCCAGCGGCAGTGAGCGGGAGATTTGGTCCTACTTCTATCAGGACACCTCCTCCGTTCTCAGCTTTGAGCACCGCTTTGCCGAAGCAGGCTTTGAGGCGGTCTATATCCCACTGACAGCGGAAAACCGAGATTCCATCGGCAGCGATCCCTATTGGGCGGCGCTGGTTTCCAGCTGCCACGGCGTTTATTTCACCGGAGGCGATCAGAGCCTGGGCGTATACGCCCTGCAGAACGCCGACGGCACCCCGAACGCAATCGGCCTTGCTGTGCAGGACCTCTTTGCTCGCGGCGGCTTCCTCTCCGGCACCAGCGCGGGAGCGCACATGCTCGGCTCTGTTTGTTATCAGGATGCGGATTCTCACGCTGTATTGACGCATCCCGTTCCCGCAAATGCGGATCTGACCGCGTCCGGTGTGGTGTGCGGCGAGGAAGGCGCACTCTATCAGGGCCTGCCCTGCGACAAATCCGCCAGCGGGGATTCCCTTGTCTTTGATTCTCACTTCGGCGCGCGCGGCCGCCTGGCGCGTCTGTGCGCGATGCAGCATGCCGGCGGCGCCGCTTACGCCATCGGTCTGGACGAGGCCACCGGCATCGCAATTTCCGACGGCGTCGGCACGGTCTTCGGTTCCGGCACGGTCACCGTGCTCGACAACCGCAATGCGGCCTATAAGGGCACGGACACGCATTTTGCGGTCAGCGGCCTGCGTGTCAGCCTACTGAGTGCCGGAGATCAATTCAATTTTTCCAACGGCTGCATGCTGCCCGCCGCTTCCAAATCCACCGTCTCCGGCAGCGCGGAGACCGAGCAGCCGGAGGATCTCCTCGCCGCCAACAGCGCGCAGACCCGTGCTCTTCTCACTTTCGCCCGCAGCGCTGATCCTTCCGCCCAATATACCGTTTCCGCAGAAGGAGATTCCTTCACCCTGACCCTGCAGAAAGAGGAGGATTTCGCCGTGTTCTCTTCCGAGAAAACCTACGCTGCCTCCGCGCTGTCCGACCTTCCCCAGACCGCGGTCGGCGGCCTGCTGCTCGACATCGAGTAAATTCCTCCCATACAAACAAACGGCAGAGAAGGCATTATGCCCTCTCTGCCGTTTTTCCGCATCACAAAAACCGACCGGTTATGCTGTTTTCATTATTCCGGATTTCCTGCGGCGTTCCGCTGGCCACGATCCGACCGCCCGCATCGCCGCCGCCCGGACCCATGTCGATCACAAAGTCCGCATTGCGGATCAGATCCAGATCGTGCTCAATGACGACGACGGTTGCGCCGTTGTCCAGCAGTGCCTGAAAAACACCCAGCAGCACCCGCACATCCAGCGGATGCAGACCAATGGACGGCTCATCGAACACAAAAACGGAATCCTCCTGCGTTTTACCGATCTCGCCGGCCAGCTTGAGCCGCTGTGCTTCTCCGCCGGAAAGGCTCGGCGTTTCCTCTCCCAACGTCAGGTAGCCAAGGCCAAGCTGCTTGAGTATCTCCAGCCTCTGACGGACAATTTTCATCTCCTTACAGAAGTCGATCGCGGAGTCAACATCCATATCCATCAGTTCCGGCAGGGAAATGCTTGCCCCGTCCTTGTTGGTGAGCTTTACCTCATAGGCCGCCCTTGCATAGCGGGAACCGCGGCAGTCCGGGCAGGGAATGCTGACATCCGGCAAAAACTGAACATCCAGACTGACGACGCCCGTTCCGTCGCAGCCGGGGCAGCGCAGGGCGCCGGTGTTGTAGGAAAAGTCGCTCGCTTTATAGCCCTTTTCCCTGGCGTCGGAAGATTTGGCATATAGCTTGCGCAGCTCGTCGTGAATGCCTGCATAGGTCGCAACGGTCGAGCGGACGTTGATGCCGATGGGCGTGGCGTCAATGAGCTTAACGTGTGCGATTCCTTCAGCGTCTATTGAGCGGATATGGGCAGGCAGCGCACTGCCGCTGATAACTGCCTCCAGCGCAGGGACAAGGCTTTCCAGCACCATCGTGGTTTTGCCGGAACCGGACACGCCGGTGACGACCGTGAGCCGCCCCTTTGGGATATCTACCTCCAGCGGCTTTACGGTATGGATGGAAGACGTAGACAGGTGAATGGCGCCGCTCCTGAACAGTTCTTCCCCAGCGGCACAGGCACGAAGCTTCGTTTCCGCCTTTCCGGACAGAAACGGCCCGATCTGCGAGGCGGGATTTTCTTCCATCGCAGGAATCGTCCCCTGTGCAATCACACGGCCGCCCTTTGCACCCGCCTCCGGCCCCATCTCTACGATCCAATCGGCTTCTTTCAGAATCTGCGTGTCATGATCGACCAGTATGACGGAGTTGCCGTCCGCCACCAGATCGTGCATGACGCCGATCAGTCCCACGATGTTGGACGGATGCAGGCCGATGGACGGTTCGTCCAGCACATAGAGAACGCCCGTGGTGCGATTGCGAACGGCACGGGCCAACTGCATCCGCTGGCGCTCACCGGTAGAAAGCGTAGATGCCGAGCGATCCAGTGTCAGATAACCCAGGCCCAGATCCATCAGCCGCCCAGCCGCGCCTTGAAAGGCTTCGCAGATGCTCTCCGCCATCGGGCGCATTTCTTCCGGCAGACTGCCGGGAACACGCTGTACCCAATCAACCAGCCGACAAAGCGTCATGGCGCAGGCTTCATTCAGAGATATTCCCCGCAGTTTCGGCGCGCGGGCGGCGGCGGAAAGCCGTGTGCCGCCGCATTCCGGGCAGGTATCCTCTTTCAGAAACTTTTCCACCCGTTTCATGCCCTTTTCGTCCTTGACCTTGGCCAGCGCGTTTTCCACCGTGTAGACGGCGTTATAATAGGTGAAGTCCAGCTCTCCCGCCTGATTAGAGTTCTTTGCTTTATAAAAGATATGTTTTTTCACTGCCGGACCGTGATAGACGATCTCTTTTTCTTCCGCAGTCAAATCGCGGAACGGTACATCGGTGCGAACCCCCATCTCGCGGCACACATCGGTCATCAGCGACCACATCAGGCTGTTCCATGGGGCGACCGCGCCCTCGTCGATGCTGAGGGAATCATCCGGCACAAGGCTCGCCAGATTCACGGTGCGGACGCTGCCCGTCCCGCCGCAGGTCTTACAGGCGCCCTGGGAGTTGAAGGCGAGTTCCTCGGCAGAAGGTGCGTAAAAATGCGCGCCGCACTGCGGGCAGATCAGTTCCTTTCCGGCCGCAACAGCCAGGGACGGCTCCAGATAATGCCCGTTCGGGCAGCGGTGGCTGGCCAGCCGGGAAAACATCAGCCGCAGGCTGTTCAGCAGCTCCGTTCCCGTGCCGAAGGTGCTGCGGATACCCGGCACGCCGGGACGCTGATGAAGTGCCAGCGCTGCGGGAACATACAGCGCCTCGTCCACGCTGGCCCTGGACGCCTGCGTCATCCTTCGGCGGGTATAGGTGGAGAGCGCTTCGAGATACCGGCGCGATCCCTCGGCATACAATACGCCGAGAGCCAGCGAAGATTTTCCCGAGCCGGATACGCCCGCAATTCCAACAATTTTCCCCAGCGGAATCTCTACGTCAATATTTTTGAGGTTGTGGACTTTCGCTCCACGGATCAGCATTTTATCTATCATAACGGTTTGCGCCTGCCTTGTCTTTCATTTTGCGTTTCTGCCCGGTACGATCCGAAGCTCTCCCCGAATTTTCCGAAAGCGCTCCGGCACATCCGAAAGCTCCTTCTTCCGCGGCGCATTGACCGTGCCCGCCGCTTTCGCTGTTTCGTAGTACCAGCATTTGTAATCCACCATTTCCATCGCGTGCTGCAATTCTTCCATCTGCCGCTTCATGACTCCCCGCTGATGCTCAAACAGGGAAAGGCAAAGATCTATCGTATCATCGCCCTGCAGCGCCATTTCGATATACTGCCGGATGTCTTTGACGGACATTCCGGCTTTCTTCATGCAGCCGATCCCCCGCAGCTTTGCCATTTCCCTCACCGTGTAAACCATCCGGAAATTCCCTCATTTTTCAAAACCTCTTGACTTAAGGTTGGTTTTAAGTTGTAGGGCACAAAGACAGCTTAATGACATCCTACTTCTTCGGGAAGAATTTGTCAATTGCAAGGAGGTAACCCAGAATGGACAGACCTTATATCTTCTGCCACAGGATGACCGCGCCGGAGGGAAAGATCATGAGCAGCTACACGGAAACGCCGCAAAGAAGTGCGGCGGGCAACTTGCTTTACAATATCGCCTTCGGAAAAGCGCCGTTTTGCCATCATCCGGACTGTCTTTCCGGCAGAGTGACCACCGACGACAATTTCACCTTTTATAAAACGCCGGAGCTGGACCGCGGCCTAGCCCTCTCCAAACCGCCGGAGACATCCACCTCACCGGAAAAGCTGACCACAAAAGTGTCTGCAATGCCGACAAACATGGGCGAAACTGCTCGACAAAAAGCGAAAGAATCAGATGGCGCAGATCTTTATCGGTAAACACGTCATGCCGCATATTCTTTCATAAAGATGTGCCGGCAGTCGTCAAGCATGCCTTCAACTTTCTCCATATTCCAATCGCAGAAATTTGTCGCAATCAAGGAGGCAATGCCATGCGTATACATTCAGCGCTGATCGTGCAGCCTGCCCGCTGCTTCGTGGCCGATGTGATATCTGTCCATCATCGTGATCTCGGAAAAGGCATTGGGCCGCATAAAAAGGAAACAGAACAGGCGGGATTCCTCCCGCGCAAAGGAAATGGACTGCATACCGTACAGGCAGACAGCGCCGTTCTCACTCCCGCTTTTCATGTAAGACTCAAATTCCGTGACCGCCAGCGGAATCAATTCCTGTCGCAATTCCTCCATCCTCGAAAAAGACAGATAGACAGGCTGCGTGAAACAGCCCATTTCTTTGGCGGGCTGCTCGATGTTTACTGCATCGTAACCCTGTTCTTTCAGCAGCTTCAGCGCTGTATTCAGTTTTTTTGTAATCTACTTCTTTGCCGGCATTGCGCTTCCTCTCAGCAAAATATAAGTTTCTCAATAACTGATTTTATTCTCATTCTCCGTTTTGTCTAGGCGCAGAAAGCGCCCGGCGTGACAAATCGTCACGCCGAGCGCTTTCAAAAACTCGCCTATTTTTTCAATGTCCTTCCCTTTGGAGTCGGATCTTTTCTCCAATCCGATCAAGCCTGGGGCACGATTTTGAGTTTGAGCTTTGCGGAAACTTCGGGATAGAGCTTGACGACCGCTTCGGCGTCGCCGACTTCCTTGATGGTGTCGATCGAGATCTTGCGCTTATCGACCTCCATGCCGTACTTGGCTTTGAGCGCGTCCGCCACTTCCTGGTTGGTGACCTTGCCGAAGAGGCGGCCGTTTTCGCCTGCGCGCACGGCGATTTCCACCGTCATGTCGCTCATCTTCTGGGCCAGCGCCTTGGCCTCTTCCTTCTCGACTTCCTTGCGGTGGCTCTGCGCCGACTTAGCCGTCTCGATCGCGTTGAGGTTGGCGTTGCTTGCCTCCACCGCCAGCTTGCGCGGGAACAGATAGTTGCGCGCGAAGCCGTCGCTCGCCTCGATGATCTGATCCTTTTTACCGGTACCCTTTATGTCCTTGAGCAGTATCACTTTCATATTTTTTCTCCTGCCTTTCTCTTTCTTAAACAAACCGCAAATTGCGGATGAGCTTACATCTCGTCGTCATCCCGATCGTCAGGTCCTTTCAGGCCGAAATCCTCCGGACGTGGACGGCCGATCTTTCGGAAGTAGAAAATCTGCTCCAGAAAGCCGATCAGAAACAGCACAGTGGGCAGCAGCACATAACCCGCGCCCATCAGCAGATAGCGCCAGCCCTTCTTCCATCCGTGCTTCTTTAGGAACCATTCACAGACGCTCAAGCCCTGCAAGCCGTAGATGTACTGCACCAGGCTCCACGCTGCGGAATAAACGGCATAGAAGCTGTCGTTGACAAGTATCAGCACCCACAGCACCAGCACGCCGAGCATCAGCACAAGGTTGAGCCTTGCCGGGATGCGCACCGTTTCCAGGTTGCACAGCGGCGTGAATTCCTCTCCCTGCCCATAGCGCGTGCGCAGCATCAGCGGAATCAGCGTGCCAAGCACTGCCATGTGCATGGCGGACTGCACGAGCATCCCGATCAGGTTCATGCGCAGTGAAAGTTCGAAACTCTCCAACAAGCTGGAAGTCAGTTCTTTGCGGGTCTGCGCGTCCAGTGCCGTCACAGGGCCGGTCAGGCCGACATCCGGCAACACGCCCATGCTTGACCAGGTGGAGAGCATCAGGTCGTAAAGCTGGGGCGAGGCCTCCGCAACGCTTTCCAGCCCTTTGCCGATCTTTTCGCCGACCAGCGTCACAAAATCGCCCACGGTGAAGTTCAGCGCGATATAGCTCAGCGCACCGAACACCACAATCGTCAGCCCTGCATTGAGCATGGTGTAGAACAGAGGCGTTTTGCGACGCAGCTGCACGTCAATCATCACGGTGATGCCGGCCGTCAGCACAAACAGCCAGGCGGCAATCGGCCAGATATTGGGATCGACCGCCAGGGTAAACAGCGCTGTGCCCAGGCAGAACGCACCCGCGCCAATGCAGGCGCTCACCGGGCCGAGCCATAGCGACAGCGCCACGTTCAGCGCCATCAATACGCCGCAATAAACCGGCGCAACCGGCAGCAGGAAGCTGGAAACCAATCCCAGCGGGAACATCCCGACCGCATACACCAAAGACCACAAAAACCGCTTCGACTTGCTCATTTCCGTCTCCCTGACCTACAAAGTTGCCTAGTATCTATTGTAGCGTGAAGGATGGGGATTTGTCAACCGAAGCGGCTCCGTCAATTATGAACAGTCTATAAAAGGTTCTCCCTTATTTGTGCAAGAAACCGAACAGACCCTTCTTTTCGTAGGGCTCTTTGGAAACCGATTTAAGCTCGTATCCCGTCTCACCGATCTCCTTGCGCAGCTTTTCCTCATCCAGTTCCTGCTCGGTCAGGATTACCGTCTCACCCTTCGCGTGGGACGAAGTCACTTTTTTCACATTCGGGCAAACCTTGCGCACCGCATCGTTGACGTGCGCTTCGCACATTCCGCAGGCCATGTCATCCACTTTCAGCGTATATTTCAACATTTTCAAGCACTCCTTCCGCAGGTTAACTATCACTAACCACTTGAATCTATTTTACCGCTATGCTGAAGATCGGTCAAGCGCGTCCAACGTAAAAAAAGAGAAACGTCTGAATTTTTTCAGACGTTTCTCCTTGCATTTCACAACAGAAATTACTCTGCGGTGTAGGGCAGCAGCGCAACGTGGCGGGCACGCTTGATCGCGATGGACAGCTGGCGCTGATGCTTGGCGCAGTTGCCGGACATACGGCGGGGCAGGATCTTGCCGCGCTCGGTCACAAAGCGGCGGAGACGGGGCAGGTCCTTATAATCGATGTGCTCGATCTTATCTACGCAGAACTGGCAGACCTTGCGGCGGGGTTTACGGCCGCGAGGACGGCGAACTCTTTCCTCAGACATGGTTGTCTAACCTCCTTTATACTCAGAATGGGAGCTGGTCGTCATCATCGACCTGTGTGAAGCCCTGACCCGCAAAATCATTGGCGGGTGCAGAGGATTTGGGTGCAGGAGCGGGTGCACTGTAACCGGCGTTTCCGCCGTAGCTCTGAGAGCCGTCGCCCTGGGGCTTGGAATCCACAAACTCGCATTCGTCGCAGACAACCTCGGTAACGTAGCGCTTGGAGCCGTCCTGCGCGTCATAGGTGCGGGTCTGGATGGAACCGACAACACCGATCTTCCTGCCCTTGGTGAAGAAGCGATGCACGAAATCAGCCTGTTGACGCCAAGCAACGCAGTTGATGAAATCCGCCTCGCGCACGCCCTGCTGGTTCGCAAACCTGCGCTGCACGGCAATGCTGAAGTTGCACACCGCCGCGCCGGAAGGCGTAGTGCGGTATTCGGGATCTCTGGTCAGGTTGCCGACAAGGATGACTTTATTCATGTTGCACCGTCCTTATCATTCCTCAATACGGGTCACAAGGTAACGCATGATGTTTTCGTTGATCTGGAAGTTACGCTCCAGCTCGCGGGGGAACTCAGGCTTGGCAGAGAACTGCATCAGCACATAGTAACCCTCATTCTTGAAGTTGATGGGGTAGGCCAGACGGCGCTTGCCCCACTCATCGACCTTCTCGATTTCGGCGCCGTTGTCGGTCGCCAGCTTCTGGAACAGCGCGATCAGATCGGCACGGGCCTGATCCTCCATCGCGGCGTCGATGACGTAGAGAGCTTCGTATTTGTTCATACTTTCACCTCCTTATGGACTTTGGCATGGCCTTGCAGGTCATGCAAGGATGAATGCGCTACTTTTAATATAATATCACACCCATCCCCTTTGCGCAAGAGAAATCTCTCGCTTTTCTCTGGCTTTTTTGTTATAATACGGAGTACAGACAAAAGAAATCCTGTAAAGCGAAAAAGAGGAGTTCTGTTTTATGTACACGTTCCACATTCTGACCATCGGTCATCTTTCCCGCAACCGCTACTGGGGCGAGAGCGATTCCATTGCCTACCGCAGGGCGCTGGCCACCTGCACACTGATTTCCGGCAGCGGACAGCAGATTCTGGTCGATCCTTCCCTGCCGGAAAGCGATATGCCCGAGGCGCTGCTCAATGCCTGCGGCCTTCATCCGGAGGACATTACGCAGGTTTTCACCACGCATTATCACTACGATCATCATGTCTCCCCGCTGGCCTTCCCCAACGCCAAATGGATCATGCCGGAAAAAGAGCTGCGTTATCTTGAGGAAAACTGGGCGGAATACAACCGCGTATTCCCGGCGGACAAATTCGAAACGCTGGCGTCCTGCTCCCCCGCGCCGCAGTTCCTCGCGCCGGGCATTGAGGTCGTGCCGCTGCCCGGACACACCGAAGGGCTCTGCGGCCTGCGCTTTGACGCACCGGAGGGGCGGATTCTGCTGACCGGCGACGCGATCATGAACCGCGAATTCTATCAGGCAGGCGAACCTTATCTGTTCGGCTGGAATGACGATATCGGCCGCGCCACCATTGCTTCTGCCGCGGGCACGGCGGACGTCATCATCCCCGGCCACGGCGAAGCCTTCCTCGAAGCGCCCTGGCGCAAAAAAGCGTAAAACCAGCCAAAAAGCGGATGAGCTTTATGCTCATCCGCTTTTTCTATTCCTTTTTAGCGCTTTGCGCCGCCGGTTGCCTTGGTCAGGATGGCGGACTGGAAGGAGAAGGACGAAGCCTCGCGCTCCTCATGTGCCTCGATGGCCGCGTCCACCATGCGGTCGATCAGTTCGCGATAGGAGATGCCGACCGGCTCGAACAGATAGAAGGCCAGCGAACCGGGGATGGTATTGACCTCGTTGACGTAGACCTTGTTTTCTGCCTTGTCGATGATGTAGTCCACGCGCACGACGCCCTTGAGGTCCATCACGCGGAAGATCTGCTCGGTCATGGAGCGGATCTCGTTCGTCATCTCATCCGGAATGGGCGCAGGGATCTGGCGGGACAGGGAGGCCATGCCGTTCTTCCCTCCGCCGCCCTTGACGGGCATTCCCTTGGCGGGCATCGCGCTCTTGACGCCGCCCTTCACACCGCCTTTGGTTCCGCCCTTGCCGCCGCGCAAATATTTTTCGTCGAAGGTCAGGAACTCCTGCCAGGAGACAGGCATCTCGCAAACCGAGACGGTGACGTTCTTGCCATAGCCCACGGCGGCGCAGTTGACCTCGTCGGGGTGATCCACGCCATGCTCGACGAGAATGCGGCGGTCAAAAGAAGCCGCCGTGTCGATGGCGTCGGCCAGACTCTGACGGTCGCGCGCCTTGGTGATACCGATGGACGAACCAAGGTTGGCAGGCTTGACAAAGGCGGGATAGCCGATCTCGCGCTCCACGCGGTCGAGCACGGCCTCGCGGTCCTTCTGCCAATCGCAGCGCTCAAACCAGGTCATATCAAGCACGGGCAGGCCGCAGCCCTTGTAGATCAGCTTCATGGCGATCTTGTCCATACCGGTGGCGGAACCGAGCACGCCCGCAGAAGTATACGGCACACCATAGAGCTCCAACAGACCCTGCACGGTGCCGTCCTCGCCATTCATGCCGTGGAAGCACATCAGCGCGCACTCCACATCCCAAAGCACCGCATTGCCGCCGAAGAGGCCGGTCTTTTTCTTGATCAGCAGCGCGCCGCCGCCCTCCTTGGGCACCAGTTGGCATTCCGTGACGCGGCGCTCGTCAAAATGGGTATAAAAATCCATGCGGCGCAGCGCGTCGCCCGTCCACCAGCGGCCCGCCATATCAATGTAGACGGGGATGACGGTGTATTTGGAGGGATCCGCATTATCCATCGCCTGAACGGCGGTAATGATCGAAACATCGTGCTCACAGGCACGGCTGCCGTACAAAACAATCAGTCTCATGTTTTATTGCACCTTCTTATTCGTTATAGTTATCGGGAAGATCGTTTTCAAACAGCACCACGTCGCCGGGACGAGTGGTCTTGGCGATGAAATCACTGGCTTCGGCCAGGGTATTGACGCGCAAGATGTCGTCCGCATTAAAACCTTCTTCCAGCAGCCCTTCGTAGATGGGCTGCGTGCGCTTGATGCCCACCAGCACCGCAATATTGCAGGCCTTGGCCATCTGGCGACCGAACTCATGGTTCAGCTCCTGCTCGCTTGCGCCCAGCTCCACCATGCCGGGGGTGACACAGATTCTGCGCCCCGGGAACACCGCCAGCACGTCCATGGCGGACTTTGCGCCTGCGGGATTTGCGTTGAACGCATCGTCGATGACGGTGACGCCGCCCGCGCCGCGAATGAGCTGCAAGCGATGCTCCACCGGCTGAAGCTTGCTCATACCCGCGCGCAGCTGCTCTTCCGTAAGACCAAGGTGTAGCGCGACCGCCGCACAAAGCACTGCGTTCTGGATGTTGTGGCGGCCGAGCAGCGGAACGGTGCAGGAAATTGTGCCCTTAGGCGTGACCAGATCAAAGGATGAACCCTCCGCGCTGACCGTGATGTTCTCTGCGTGAATGGGGCTCTTGGCATCCAATCCGGCTAAGGTTTTGTCAGCCAGCGCCGTCTTTTCATAGAGCGATTCGCAAATGCCGCCGTCCGCAGCAAAGAACGCTGCGCCGTCTGTGGGCAGTCCTTCAATCAGCTCGTATTTAGTCGCCGCAACGGTTTCGATATTGCCGAAGGTTTCCAGATGCTGCGGTCCCACGCTGGTGATCAGCCCGACCGTCGGGTGCACCAACTCCACCAGTTCCTTGATGTCGCCCTTGTGGCGCGCGCCCATCTCCGCAATAAACACCTGATGCTCGTCTTTCAACTGTTCGCGCACGACGCGGGTGATGCCCATGGGCGTGTTGAAGGACGAGGGCGTGGCCAGCACGTTATATTTTTCCGACAGCAGCGTAGCCAGTATGAATTTGGTGCTGGTCTTGCCGTAGCTGCCGGTGATGCCGATGCGGATGAGGTCCGGATTCTGCTGCAATTTCTTCTGCGCATCGCGGAAATAGCTCTTATTGATGGCGTTTTCCATCGGCTGCGCAATGCGCGCGGAAAGCGCAAGTGTCCACACCCAGACGGCGGGCAGCGCAAAGGGCAGCGCGCGCAGCTGGACAACATAGTCCCCCGCCACATCGATGAGCACAAAGACGAGCGCCCAGAGCACGGCATGCACCGCCAGCAGGCGCTGCACGCGCTTGGTCAGCACCAGCTTTTTCTTCGCCGGCACGCGCTTATAAAGCACAAAGCAGACGATGCTGGCCGCCAGCATCACGGCGCTCGTGATAAAATACGTCCAAACGCCCGCAAAGAAACTCAGCGCCACCATCGCCAGGAGCGACACAATGCTCACAATCAGCCCCTTGACGTAGGCACGCTCTTTGTTGGCGGCAATCCACCGCCGGTAGCCGTCCAGCTGATAGCTCTCCAGCTGGAGCATGTGCAGGTACTCCATGCAGCCCAGCGTCATCGCCGCGGTGAGCATCAGCACCGGCACGATCATGTTCACAAATTCCAGCATGCTCTCTCCTCCAAAGTTTTAAGCCTCTTTTGCTTTCTGCGGGAAGAAAAACGCATCCGCAATGCGCAGGAAACTGCCGCACTGATCGAGATAGGCAAAATGCCCCGCGTTTTCCAGCACGATCAGCGCCGAACCCTTGATCTCCTTTTCCATCTGCTGCCCCATCCAGACCGGGGTCGCCGTGTCGTTCCGCCCCCAGATGAGCAGGGTTTCCGCCTTGACCTTGGGCAGGCACCAGGCAAGATCCTGATTGACGACGTTGACGAAGGTGGTCTTCATGCAGTAGGGCAGCGCCTTGTAATCCGCCGAGCCGAAGCGTGAAAGCTTTTTGCGCAGCTCGTCGCTGTTGGGAATCAGGTAGGTCAGCTTCTTCATGGTCTTGAAGAAGTTGGTCTTGAGATAATAGCCCTTGCTGCGCTTGGGCAGCAGTCCCGCCGCATCAGTCAGCAGCAGCTTTCCGATCAACTCGGGACGGGTCGCCGCCAGCAGCAGCGCTACGCGCCCGCCGAAGCTATGCGCAATGATGTCGCAGCCGGAAATGCCGGTCTGCTCGATGAATGCCGCCGTGAAGGTGCAGTAATCGTCTACCGTCCATCCCTCTTCCGGCGGGAAGCCGCTCTTGCCGTGACCGGGAAAGTCGATCACCGTCACGCGGCAGTTTTGCTTAAAATGCTCCGTAACCGGCAGCCAGCTATCGATGCAGCCTCCCCAGCCGTGCAGTAGCAGAAGATCTCTCCCCTCACCCACCTGTTCATAATGGCAGTTGATGCCGTTGATTTCCAAATCCATATTATCCCCCCAGCGATGCGATATAATTTGAAAGAATGCCGATTCCCTTTTCAATCTGCTCCGGCGTCAGGCGGGAAAAGCCGAGCCGGATGCAGTTGCGCCCGCGCCCGTCCGGATAGAACGCATCTCCCGGCGCGTAGAGCACGCCGGCTTCCCGCGCGCCCTCCATCGCCGCACGCAAGTCAAGCGTTTCCGGAAATTCGAGCCAGGCAGAAAACCCGCCCTCGACCCGCGCCCACTTCGCGCGCCCCGCAAAATGGCGGTCCAACGCGTCGTAGAGCGCATCGAGCCTTTCCCGATAAAGCCCGCGCGTGCGCTTGATATGGCGGTCGAGATGACCCTCGATGCAGTATTGCCGCAGCGCGGCCTGCAAAAGCGGCGGCGTGTGAATATCCTGATTGTATTTTTCGTGCGTCAAATAGCGGTAAAGCGGTTTGGGCGCGACGACCCAGCCCACGCGGATGCCCGGAAACAGCACCTTGGAAAAGCTGCCCGCGTAGACCACGCCTTCCGAGCCGCGCAGCGCCTTGATGGCGGGGTGGCATTCCCCGCGGAAGCGCAGCTCCTCGTTGAATCCGTCCTCTAAAATGGGCACGTCATGCTCCGCGCACAACCGCAGAATCTCCCGGCGGCGGCTCAGGCTCATGTTGCGCCCCGTGGGGTTGTGATAAGTCGGGATGAGATACACCAGCCGAAGCTCCTGCTCCGCCATGGCCTTTTCCAGCGCCGCGGGAATCATTCCCTCCGCATCGCATTCGATGGGCACGGTTTTCGCACCCCTTGCGCGCAGGATACCGAGGAACCCGTTATAGGTCGGCGCTTCCACGCCCACCGCGCCGCCCACCGGCACCAGCGTATCCACCACCAGCCCGGCGCCCTGGCGGAAGCCGGACGTGACGAGCACCTCCTGATCCTCCATCCGCAGGCCCTTTCCCGTGAGATATTCCCGCAGAAACTCGCGGAAGGGTTCGTAGCCGCGCGTATAGCCGTAGGCCAGCAGCACACTTCCCTCTTGAACCATCACGGTGTTGAGCGCCCGCCGGAACGCATCGTTTTCAAAGGCATGGTAATCCGGAGCGAGCGATGAGAAGGAGATCACCTCGCGATTGCCCAGATCCACGCGCCCCTCGTTTTCGCGGAAGGCAGCATAGTCCCTCGCTTCGGCGCTGATGTGGCGCTCCCAATCAAAGGGTTTCTCGCAGGGCTGCTCATCGGTTTCGGTTTTACGTTCCGCCGCAAAGGCCCCCTGCCCCGGCACAATGCGCACCAGACCTTCGCCCTCCAGCATCCGGTAGGCTTCATCCACAGTGTTGCGGCTCAGGTGCAGCAGATGGGACATCTCTCTGGCCGACGGCAGGCGCGAGGCGGGCGCAATTGCGCCGGAGAGCAGGCGCGCGCGCAGCTGATCCCGCAGCTGAAGGTAGAGCGGCCGTTTTGCCGCCGCATCCAGCCGGATATCCATGCGCACACCTCCCCCATTTTCACTCCCTCTATTTTATATGCTGCGAATCCAAAAGGAAAGTGCCACGGGCAGGAAATTTTTCCACCTTCGCGGCACTTTCTTGAAATTTACTCGGTTTTTACTGTTCCATCTGGCGGCCGATGAACCCTGCGGCGGTCTGCGCGACCTTGATTTCCGCATCGCCCATACCCGCACCATTTTCCTTGCTCAGCAGCGCGACCGCCCCGACGGCCTCCCCTTCGACCAGAATCGGCGCGATGACCTGCGCAGTATAGGCCGCGGCATCCTCATCTGCTGCGATGGGGATGCGTTTTCCCTCCTGTCCGCTCATGCTGACGGTCTTTCTCTCCTGCATCACACGCTCCAACTCAGGGCTCAGGCTTTTATCCTGCAATTCCCTGCGCGCTGTTCCTGAGGCGGAGATCACCTGATCCTTATCGCAGATCACGGCGGTGTTGCCCAGCGCGCGCACGAGCGACTCGGTATATTCTTTGGCAAACCCGCTCAGCTCCCCGATGGGCGAATACTTCCGAAGGATCACCCCGCCGTCCCGATCAGTATAAATCTCCAACGGGTCGCCCTCGCGGATGCGCAGCGTGCGGCGAATCTCCTTCGGAATCACCACACGGCCGAGTTCATCAATTCTTCTGACGATGCCTGTTGCTTTCAAGAGCCAAGCCTCCTTAAACATTCCGACTTTTTCATGGCAGGCTTAGATTTTACAGCGCTGCCTTTTTCTATACAGCTGCCGCGCTTCCGGAAGCTTTTCCCAAATTTGTTTTCCACGTTTTAATCCATGAGTTCGACAAAATGCACGGCGGATTCGTCCCAGTATTTCCAATAGACCCGGTCTGCGCTTCCGTCCAGATTGAGCTGATACATCCGAAAAATCGCGGGAAAACGTTTGGGCATCCATAGTTCTTCATAAGAGTAGACATATTTCATGCCGATGCGGCGCATCACGCTTCCGCCGCGCGGGTTATTGACATCGTGCGTCGCCGTCAGATACGGCAAGCCGTCCTGCCGGGCGCGCTCGACCGCAGCGGCAGCTGCCTCAGACATATAGCCCCTGTTCCAATATTCCTTCGCCAAACCGTAACCCAAATCATGGCTTTCTCCGCCGTCTATATGCAGATAACCGATGGGCTCTTCCTTATCTTTTTCGCAAATCACATAATGATATATTTCTCCGCGGGCATACGGCTCCAGAAAACGCTCGCGGCAGAACTTTACCGTCTCCTCCGCCGTGCGCAGCGAAAACCACGGCAAAAAGGTATTGACCTCCGCATCGCTCAGCAGGCGGTGCATAGCCGACAAATCTTTTTCCTCCTTGTAGTGGCGCAGGCACAGGTGTTCCGTCGAAATAATCTCAGAGTTCATGTTCTTTCCCTCCTCCTTCATCAAGCCTAGCATTCTCTTTGGAGAATGTCAATATATTCTTCCTACTATAACGAAGTTTATTTATAAGAAAGAATGAAAGGAGTTGAACGCTGCTCTGCATCGTCCAACCCCCCCCTGCAGCCCTCTCTGCCTACCATAACTTTTCAATCCACATCTTTTTCCGAATCGAAAAGATGACAATCTTCATTATAAAGGAATGTGCGTTTTTCGGCAAGAGTGCCTTTATCTGTTTTTTCCGGGACAACGATATTCACATTCTCAAGAGATGGATTATAATAATAAACAAAGCATCGCTCTCCAAGCGAATCCTGTCATTCATATAGGGTAGAAAAGAGGAAGATGAAATGGTCATTGCATTATTTGGAGACAGCTGCACCGGAAAAAGCTCCATTGCCCAAAAGCTATCTGCACACCTTTCCGCCGAAGTTTACAGTGGAAAAGACTATCTCCGACTGGCGAAAAGTGAGAGCATGGCAGCAATGCTTTTCCGCAAAAAGCTGAGGGGTGATAAAACTATTCTTTATGTAATCTCCGAAAAAGAGCTGCTTGCTTTGCTGCCGGATTCCTGCATCCGCGTGCTGATCACCGTCTCCCTGGATACCATCAAAACACGCTTTTCCGCACGGATGCACGGCAATCTTCCCGCCCCCGTGGCCGCTATGCTGGAACGAAAATACGGGCAGTTTGAGAAGGAGGCACATGATCTGCGCATTGATACCGATCTGACTTCCTCCGAAGAAGCCTGTGCACAAATTCTGGCGCTTCTCCCCTCAAAGTCCGAATAACCTCAAGCCGCAGGAAACATTCCGCCGGCTTGGAGTTATTCTTCTTTCCTCCTCTTTTCCGCCGCGGCCCTTTTTCGGTCCTGACGCGCTTTCAGGATTTGCAGAGCGGAGAGCAGTGCCTGCACCAGCTCGTCATCGCGGCCGAAGAGCAGGGTCTTGTAGCACACGACCTCCACGATGAAGCGGATACACAGGCTGTAAGCGTACTCGTCCCATAGACCGTCTATGCCGGGCAGACGATCTACCACGTCCCCGAAGGCCAGCACGGACATATCGTTGTGCGTGACCATTGATAAAAAGGTATATTCCTCCTGATACATCCTCTCCATGCCCGCAATGCGGAAGCGATTGAGAACGCTTAGGTTCCTTGACGCGTTATTAAGGAAGGGAAAGGAGCGCGTCGCGACCTTCAGCGCAGTGCGGAACTCATTCTGTGCACGCTGCCCCATCTGCTCGACTCGCTCCGCGCCGTATTGCCGCACCAGTTCATCGTAAGCCGGCTGTGTGTGAAACCGATAAACGGCAGAGCGATTTTCAAGCATCATGGCGCGCACAACATGCTCATAGCCCGGTGCGCAGGCGAGATTTTTCAAATCCACCGTGCATTCCAGCGCAGACCGCAGCAATACCGACGTGGGCGCCCAACGATCCATCTGACCGGCCAGACGCACCGCGCCATCGAGCAGCTCGATCAAGCGTGCATAGTATAGGATGAAATAAGCACGCTTTCTGTCCTCCGGCGCGCTTTGCAGCAGCGGGAGGTTTTCGTGCAGCAGCTCGATCATGCTGGTGACCACTCTTTCGGTCGTGTGCATCTTCCCATCTCCTTTAAAATAAGGTATACTATCTTACCGGAAAACATTACGGATTGGAGTTGACCCGCTTATGAACGCTTGGCAAGCCATGCTGCTGGGACTGGTGCAGGGACTTTGCGAATTTCTGCCCGTCTCCTCATCGGGACATCTAGTGCTCTTTCAGACCATTCTGGGGATTGACGACCCCGGCATCCTGCTGGACACGCTGCTGCACGTCGGCACGCTGATCGCGATCTTCGTGGTCTTCTGGCGCGACATTTGGGCAATGATCCGCCGGCCGCTGTCCAAGCCGGTCTATATGCTGGTCATCGCAACCATCCCCGCTGTGGTGGCGACGCTGCTGCTGGGCGACTTTTTTGAAATCGCCTTCACCGGCAGATTCCTGGGGCTGGGCTTCCTCGCTACCTCGGTCATCCTGATGCTGACCGGCCGCAAGCAGGGACACCGCCGCGAGATGAACTATATGGATGCGCTGGTGATGGGCCTTTTTCAGGCCTTTGCGATTCTGCCCGGCGTTTCCCGCTCCGGCAGCACAATCTCCGGCGGTCTGGCGCGCGGCGTGGATCGGGAGGAAGCGGCAAAGTTCTCGTTCCTGATGTCCATTCCGGCGATTTTAGGCTCGGTGGTGCTTCAGGTAAAGGATCTGGCCACAGGACAGGCCGCAGCGCTGCCCGTTGTGCCGGTGATCTTAGGCACGGTAGTCGCGGCGCTCTCCTCGCTGTTTGCCATCAAGTTCATGCTCTACATCGTCAAGCGCACCAACCTGCGCTGGTTCGCGCTGTATACTGCAATCTTAGGTGTGCTGGTTTGCCTGGATCAGTGGGTGTTCCACATCTTCTTCTAACCGCTCTTTTGAAAACGCGCGCGGCTGCCTTTCAGCCGTGCGCGTTTTGTTTTGCCGTCAAACGCCCATTTCTTCCAGCGCCCAGGCGATGCCGTCGTGGTCGTTGTCCGGCGCGTGATTGTGAAAGCGCTCCTTCAGCGCTTCCGGCGCGTTTCCCATCAGATACGGCATGCCCACGGCTTCCAGCATCTGCACATCGTTGAAGTTGTCGCCAAAGGCCGCCGCATCCTCCGGCGCGACGCCGAGCGCTTCGCAGAGCCTGCGCACGGCCTGGCCCTTGTTGACGCCGCGGCGCGTGACCTCAATCAGAATAGACGACGAACGCACCACGCTGCACTGCGGAAACGCTGCGCGCAGCGCTGCTTCCGCCGCATCGGTGCATTCCGGCGCGCAGATGCACATCACCTTGTAGACCGCTTCATCCGGCGCCAGTTCTTCGACGCGTCCGGCGCGAGACTGGGCACGTACAATGTTTTCCTCCCGGATCACGCGTGGGTCGGCCTTCTCCTTCACCAGCCAATCTCTTGCGGTATAGGCGCACCAGGAAAGGTCGAGTCCCAGCCCCTCGGCAAAGCGCACCACCTGTGCCGCCGTATCGCGGTCCATGCCGCTGCCAAACAGTACATTCCGCTCTTCATCCAACAGCAGTGCGCCGCTGAAGGCGACGATCGGGCCACATAGCCCGTTTTCCCGCACGATCGGCTCGATGCCCGCGGGGCTGCGTGCAGAGACGATCACAAACGGAATATCCTGCTGCCGCAGCCTTCCGATGGCCTGCCGGGTTTTCGGCGTGACGCGATGCCCACTGCTCAGCAGTGTGCCGTCCACATCGGAAAAAACGATCTTCGGTGTGTTCATTCTTCTCCCCCCCTTACTTCAGTTCCGCCGCCAGCGCGCGCACGCCGTCGGTGCTGTAGGGATTGGTCAGCCCCGCCGCATAGCCCGCCGCGATGGGATTGCCCGCGTTATAGACCGAGAGCGTCGCCTTCAGCACGCTGCGCGCCGCGTCCGCATCCTCCGCGCCCAGCACGGAAATCTGCATGCCGTAAAGCCCGCCCAGCAGCTTGCCCGCCGCGCCGATATTGCCCATCACGACGTCGCTGTTGGTCACGAGCAGATCCTCATCCGCCGCAACGCCGTATTCCGCGGCCAGCGTGCGCACCAGCTCTTCGCGCTCACTTTGCACCATGACGGGGTTTTCGTAAAGCTTGTCCAGCAGTTCCAGCTCCATCGCCGCGCGGCAGACCTCCTCGGCCATTTCGCGCATCAGCGCCTTGCGCGCCTGCGAGGCGTTTTCGCCGTAAACCGCGTCCAGCTCGTTCAGCGCCGCACCCGCAAAGGCGTGCGCCTGCACCTGATCGTAGCAGTCGAGGGAGCTGATGCTCCATTCTCCCTGCGGCAGTGCCATGTTGCGCGCCTCCAGCCCAAGCCCCTCCAGCACGGTCAGCGCGTCGTCTTCACTGCCGGAGATCAGCGCCTTGCCGATGCTGGTATCGTATTGATAGAGCATATAGGCAAAGCAGCGGGTTTCGCCGCTCTCCTCCACCGTGTAGGCGGAATTGGTCAGCACATAGTTCAGATCCTCTTCAAAATCGTCAAAGCGCTGCGCAAGGGCGGGCAGCTTTTCGTTCCACTCCTGCGCGGAAAGCTGCGGCGCAAAGGTGCTTTCCGCATTTTTCAGCGCGGGCGCCAACTCCGCCTTGACGATCTCGCACAGCGCCAGCAGCTGCTGCCGGGCATAAGGCAGCTTATCGCGCTTTTCGATCAGGAAGTCGAGATAGGAAGCATAGCCCATGTTGTCGGCCAGCTTCTGCCGTGCGGAGAAAAGATCGTCCAACAGGGCTTCTTTGTCCGCGCCGTCAAAGCCGTTCTGCTGCGCCTCGAGCAGCGCGTCTCTTGCGGTATAGGAAGATTGCACGAGCGATTTGCCGCCGTCGTCCGCCACGGGATAGGTGCTGCGGATGGAGTTGGGCGTACACATGAGCTGATCGTATTCCGCCTTGAGCTGCGCGCCCCAACTGCTCTGGCTGATGGCCGACCAGGCAGAAGCGTCGTACTGGCTGATGAAGGTGTTCATGTGGTTGATCATCTGCTCATAATACGTCGTGATGCTGCGCCCGTCGTCCGCCAGATACACCGTAAAGTTATACGGCCCCACGATGTAGATAAAGGCATTATAGAGAAAATCGTTGTATTTCTCCCGCTGCTCGTCGATGGTCTTGGCGGTCTGCACATCGGCCGCGATGCCCATCATCTGATTTTTGAGGGAACTATCGCTGGGGAATTTGGGCTCCAGCGTTTCCATATCCAGACTTTCCGGCCGCTGGCCGCCGGGCACTTTTTTAAGTCCCTCGGTCGAAGCGCAGCCCGTCAGCAGCAGCACAAGGCTGAGCAGCAGTGCGATGATCTTCCCTTTTCTCTTCTTCACCGGTCTTTATCTCCTTTATGTTCAGTATTCGATGCCGCGGCGCGCGGAGACGCCCCGGTCGTAAGGGTGGCGGACGGACTCCATGCGGGTAATATAGTCTGCGGCCTCCTCCAGCTTCTTGGGCAGGCTGCGCCCGGTCAGCAGCACCTCCACACCCACGGGACGCGAAGTCATGGCAAGGCTCAGCGCTTCGACGTCCACCGCGCCCAGTTCCACCAGATCGAGGATTTCATCCAACCCCACCACATCGTATTCACCGGAGCGCACAGCGCGCACCGCGCGGGTATACAGCGCCCGCTGCGCCATGAGATACGCACCCTTTTCCGCTGCGTTCATTTCAAACACAAACTTGGTGTTGTCGGTCTGCGCACGCTCCACCGGGATGCCCAGCTGCTCCAGCGCGGCGCATTCGCCCGAAGGCTGCGTTTTGAGGAACTGGAAGCAGGCGCACTTGAACCCCTGCCCCTGCGCACGCACGAGCTGCCCGATCAGCGCTGTCGTCTTGCCCTTGCCGTCCCCGATCGCACACTGCATAAGTCCCATATCCATATTTCTTACTCTCCTTAAAACGATTCAAAAAAAGGGCGGTGCAATGGGCTTCTGTCCTTTCCATTGCACCGCTCTTATTATACGTTTTTCCGGATGATCTCGTCAATGGCGCGGATCACTTTTGCCATCTGCTCATCCGTGCCGATGGTGATGCGCAGCCATTCGGAAATCTGCGGGTCGTTCCAGCGGCGCACGAGGATGTTGCGCTTTCTCAGCTCGTCAAAGAGCTTTTTGCCCTCGATGCCGCAAGGTTTGGTGAACACGAAGTTCGCGCTGGAATCCGGCGTTTCGAATCCGCGCGCGCGCAGCTCCTCCGTAAAGGTCTGGCGCGTCTTTTTGACCATTTCCAGATGGGTTTGGAAGTATTCTTCGTCCCGGAGCGAAGCCGCCGCGCCTGCGATGGCCAGACGGTCCACCGGGTAGGAATTGAAGCTGTCCTTGACGTTGCAAAGGCCTTCAATCAGCGGATGCTGCGCCAGCGCATAGCCCACGCGCAGCCCTGCCAGCGAGTGATCCTTGCTCATGGTGCGGGTCACGACGAGGTTGGGGTATTGATTCACCAGCGTTGCCGCCGAAGGCTGATCGCCGAAGGAGACATACGCCTCGTCCACCAGCAGCACTTTTCCCTTTTCAAGCTGGCGCTGCGCCAGCTTTTCGATCACGTCCAGCGGAAGCTGGATGGTGGTGGGCGCATTGGGGTTGGCCAGGATCACGCCGCCGCTTCCTTCGGTCAGCGCATCCACATCCACGGCAAAGCCCGGCTTCATCGGGACGGTCTGATACGGGATGCCGAAAAGCTCCGCATAGACCTTATAGAAGCTGTACGTCACGGACGGGAAACGAACCGGCTCGTCGGGGTTAAAGAACGCAGGGAAGCTCAGCGAGAGCACCTCGTCCGAGCCGTTGCCGAGGAACACCTGATCGGGCGAAAGTCCCTCGCGCGCGGCGATGATCTTGCGCAGCGTTTCGCAGTCGATTTCGGGATACAGACGAAGGGAGCCGACCTGAGAGGCCACAGCCTCGGCCACGCGCGGCGAAGGCGGATAGGGGTTTTCATTCGTATTGAGCTTGATCAGATCCTGCGTCATGGGCTGTTCGCCCGCGACATAGGGTTCGATGCTCTGTGCTTTGCGGCTCAAAAACTGGGTCATGTTCAGGTGCTTCCTTTCTTATTCGGTCATAGGTCAGTTTCCCGCGTCCATCCCCTCGTTGGGATCATTGTCCAAAGCGGGGGTCGGCAGCGTTTCCTCGCTGAATTCAGGGATATTTGCTGCGGGCGTGTTGACGTCACAGTCCGGAACGGGGGTCAGCAGTGTTTCCTCGCTTCCGGTCTGGATATTCAGGCAATAAAGCGAGCGGTCGGTCAGTATATAGAGGTGATCGCCGAAAAGTGCCATGTTAAAATAAGAAAACTCCTCGCTCCAGCGCACGAGATGCTGGAACTCCATCAGCACCTGCGCATTCGCAACATCGTCGCCGGGCACGCGCAGCAGCTGTGCGTCGTCAACGTATTCGTCGCCATAGACACCGTCCGCATCCACAACATACTTCGTGCCTGCCTCAGTGCTGCGGAACCAGATCAGGCCGCCCGCGCCGTCACCCAGCGTATGCACGCCGTAGAGCTCGTCGCCCACCTGTTTGTAGTTTTCGCCGCCGTCCACGCGCATCAAGCGAGTGCTGGGGAAATCGCCCTCGCTGTCGCTGGCGGAAACATAGAGTTTGCCGTTTTCGAAAAACAGGCCGTCCACGATTTCGTTGATGACGCCCTTTTCGCAGTCAAAGCTCTTTTCCCCGCCCATGCCGTCCAGCAGGCTTTGCACACCGCTGCCGTCCAAATTGCAGGAATAAAACGCCACAAAGGGATAGGAGAAGAAGCAATTGGTGTAGGACGTAGCGTAATAGAGCTTTTCGCCGTCGGTGCAGAAGTGCGGATCATCGCTGCCGATGTTGGCGACCAATTCGGTCAAGTTCGAGCCGTCCAACTCCATGCGGTAGAGCGACTTATCACTGTCCCAATGGATGGTTCCCTGGCTGTTTCCGTAATAATTGGTTACATCGGCACTTCCTTCATTGCCGTTATTGGCAATGAAGTAGAGTTGGCCGTTGATGACATTGAGATCGGTGTATCCGCAATAATAAGTATTCGCCTCATAGATCATGCTGTCCACCGGCTCTTCCGGCCAGATGGAATCCACACGCACCGGTCGCTTTTCGCCCAGCTCCTGCCGGTCGCTGCCGTCCAACGCGATGCTGACCAGCGTATCGCCGACGTGCTCGTCATAATCGTCGTCCGCCGAATACTCCTGCGCGACATAATACAGCCGGCCGTTCCAGAGGTTCAAATCTACGGCGCGGTCCTCGCAGATGCGCTTGGAATCGCCGTTTTGAATCTGATAAATGCCGTCCTTCTGTGCCAGATAGACGACGCCGTTTTCATCCTCGATGATGCGGCCTTCGTTGTTTAAGTTTCCGGCAAGGTTTCCAACGCCGGTCTGCGCCGCAGGCCGCGCGGGTTCACCGGGTACCTCGGGCTGCGCCGTCTCCTCCGGCTGCGCAGTCTCCTGTGTGTCGGCTGCAGACGGTTCCGCCGACTCAGCCGGCGCATAACGATGGATGGTCGCACAGGCGCTCAAACTGAGCGTGAGCAGCAGCGCCATCACCAGATAGGACATCCTCTTCATGACACAAAATCCTCCTTGTGTTCCGCGCTGAATTTACTCATAAAGTATCACAATTTAATCCCCTTTGCAAGGGGGGACACGGAACGCCCTTTTTCAACGCGCTTACTCACTTTTTCGTTTCCGATTTTCCCAAAAAGCTGAAAAAACCAGGTTGTTTCGGCATGTGGAAAAACTTTTGAAAAGGTTAGACACGTCTTCTGGTTTTTTCTATTAATATTGATATTTTCTCACAGATTTTCCTCCGCTTCCTTGACATTGCGCCGCGGAGTTTCTATAATTATGGAAGGGTCTTATTCGAAAGACTCCGGTTGCCGCGCCTTACCGTGGCACGGTTGTCATATTTACCTGTTTAAGGAGGCTTCTTATCATGGGCAAGAAAATGACCATTGATGGGAACACGGCTGCGAGCCACGTTGCATATGCATTCAGTGACGTCGCGGCCATCTACCCCATCACTCCGTCTTCCCCCATGGCCGAATCTGCGGATGAGTGGGCTGCCAACGGCCGTCTCAACCTCTTCGGTCAGAAGGTGAAGGTCACCGAGATGCAGTCCGAGGCCGGCGCAGCCGGCGCCGTGCACGGCTCTCTGGTCGCTGGCGCGCTGACTTCTACTTTCACCGCGTCCCAGGGCCTGCTGCTGATGATCCCGAACATGTACAAGATCTCCGGCGAGCTACTGCCCTGCGTCTTCCACGTCTCCGCCCGCGCCCTTGCCGCTCACGCGCTGAACATCTTCGGCGATCATGCCGACGTGATGGCCTGCCGTCAGACCGGTTTTGCGATGCTGGCATCCAACTCCGTGCAGGAGGCTATGGACCTGGCGCTGGTGGCTCACCTGTCCACCCTGCGTTCCTCTGTTCCTTTCCTACACTTCTTCGACGGCTTCCGCACCTCTCACGAGGTTCAGAAGATCGAGATGATCGACTACGAGGATATGGCCAAGCTGTGTCCGTTCGATAAGGTTGCCGAGTTCCGCGCCCGCGCGATGAACCCCGAGCATCCCCATCAGCAGGGCACTGCGCAGAACGGCGACATCTACTTCCAGAACCGCGAAGCGGCGAACAAGTATTACAATGCTGTTCCCGCCATCGTCGAGGAGGAGATGAAGAAGGTCTCCGAGCTGACCGGCCGTCCCTACCACCTGTTCGACTACTACGGCGATCCCAACGCCACCGAGATCATGGTCATCATGGGCTCCGGCGCTGAGGCTGCCGAGGAGACCATCGATTACATGAACGCCCGCGGCGCCAAGGTCGGTATGGTGAAGGTTCACCTGTATCGCCCCTTCTGCGTGGAAAAGTTCGTGGAAGCGATCCCCGCCTCCGTCAAGAAGATCGCGGTGCTCGACCGCACCAAGGAGCCCGGCTCCCTGGGCGAGCCCCTTTACCTGGATGTCATCGCTGCGCTGGACGAAGCCGGCCGCGATATCAAGGTCGTCGGCGGCCGTTACGGCATGGGCTCCAAGGAGTTCAACCCGACCTACATCAAGGCGATCTTTGATAACCTGGCTAACGAAGCTCCCAAGAACCACTTCACCGTCGGCATCAACGACGATGTGACCGGAACTTCCCTGCCCATCGGCGAGAAGATCGACGCGGCTCCCGCCGGCACGATCTCCTGCAAGTTCTACGGTCTGGGTTCCGATGGTACCGTCGGCGCCAACAAGAACTCCATCAAGATCATCGGTGACCACACCGATAAGTACGCGCAGGGCTACTTCGAGTACGACTCCAAGAAGTCCGGTGGTCTGACGATCTCCCACCTGCGCTTCGGCGATACCCCCATCCGTTCGACCTACCTGATCGACTCGGCTGACTTTATCGCCTGCCACAACCCCAGCTATGTCACCCGCTACGACATGCTGAGCGACCTGAAGGAGGGCGGCACCTTCCTGCTGAACTCCCACTGGACTGCCGAGCAGATGAACGAGATGCTGCCCGCGGAGATGAAGCGCGCTCTGGCCACCAAGAAGGCCAAGTTCTACAACATCGACGCTATCGGCATCGCGGCCAAGGTTGGCATGGGCAACCGTACCAACACCATCATGCAGGCTGCGTTCTTCAAGCTGGCTCAGGTGATCCCCTATGAGGATGCCGACCAGTACATGAAGGCCGCTGCGAAGAAGTCCTACGCCAAGAAGGGCGACGCGGTCGTCAAGAAGAACTGGGATGCGATCGACGCTGCCATCGGCGGCCTGGTGGAGATCCCCGTTCCCGCTGAATGGGCCAACGCCACCACCGGCGCTGTTGCGGTTTCCGTGCCCGCGACCAAGCACTTCGATGAGGTCATCAAGCCCATCCTGGCGCACAACGGCGACTCGCTGCCCGTCTCCGCGTTCAATCCCGCTGGCGTCGTGCCCACCGGCACCACCCAGTACGAGAAGCGCGGCATCGCGGTCAACGTTCCCGAGTGGATCGCTGCGAACTGCATCCAGTGCAACCAGTGCTCGCTGATCTGCCCGCACGCCTGCATCCGCCCCATCCTGGTGGAAAACGGCAAGGCTGTTCCGGACGGTTTCGAGACCAAGGACGCGCTGCTCAGCCCCGCCGAAAAGGGCAAGTACCAGTTCCGTATGCAGGTCAGCCCGCTTGACTGCACCGGCTGCGGCAACTGCGCCGATATCTGCCCCTCCAAGACCAAGGCCCTGGTCATGAAGCCCCTGGAGACTCAGGCCAAGGAAGAGAAGAACTGGGAGTTTGCGATGAAGCAGCCCGTTGTCAAGACCGGCGTCAACACCGCGTCTGTCAAGGGCAGCCAGTACCTGCAGCCCCTGTTCGAGTTCTCCGGCGCGTGCGCCGGCTGCGGCGAGACGCCTTACGTCAAGCTCGTCACGCAGCTCTTCGGCGACCGCATGCTGATCGCCAACGCGACCGGCTGCTCGTCGATCTACGGCGGCTCCGCTCCCACCTGCCCCTACACCACCAATGCCAAGGGCCACGGCCCCGCTTGGGCGAACTCTCTGTTTGAGGACAACGCCGAGTTCGGCTTTGGTATGAACCTGGCTACCGCGCAGCGCCGCGCGAAGCTGGCTGACAACGTCCGTGCTCTGATCGCGGTCGACTGGTGCTCTGCCGACATCAAGGCGGCCGGCGCCGAGTGGCTCGAGAAGATGGACGATGCCGAAGGCTCCCGCGTTGCGGGCGAGAAGCTGCTGGCTGCCTGCAAGGACGGCGTCGATCTGTCCGGCACTCCCTACGAGGAGAAGTGGCTGGCCAACGGCAAGGTCTGCGATTGCGATGCCTGCAAGCTGGCGACCGCTGTCATCAACGATGCTGACCTGCTGACCAAGAAGTCCATCTGGATCTTCGGCGGCGACGGCTGGGCATACGACATCGGTTACGGCGGCGTGGACCACGTGCTGGCTTCCGGTCAGGACGTCAACATCCTGGTGCTCGACACCGAGGTGTATTCCAACACCGGCGGACAGTCCTCCAAGTCCACCCCCACCGGCTCTGTTGCGAAGTTCGCGGCTGCCGGTAAGCGTACCCGCAAGAAGGATCTGGGCATGATGGCCATGAGCTACGGCTACGTCTACGTGGCGACCGTCGCCATGGGCGCTAACCCCGCTCAGCTCCTGAAGGCTCTGACCGAGGCCGAAGCCTACCATGGCCCGTCCCTGGTTATCGCCTACGCTCCCTGCATCAACCATGGTATCAACATGGGCAAGAGCCAGGCTGAGGAGAAGAAGGCAGTCGAGGCCGGTTACTGGCCGCTGTACCGCTTCAATCCCGATCTGGAGGAGCAGGGCAAGAATCCCTTCACGCTGGATTCCAAGGATCCGACGGCCTCTTACAGAGACTTCATCCTTGGCGAGACCCGTTACACCGCTCTGGCGAAGCTCTTCCCCGACGTTGCCGAGAAGCTGTTCTCGCAGGCCGAAGAAGACGCCAAGGAGCGCCTCGAGTCCTACAAGCGTCTGGCCAAGAACGACCTGGCGGATTACGCAAAGTAATCTTCTGATCGCTGCTTGATCGGGAGCCGCAGTTCAAATGAACTGCGGCTCCTTTTTGCATTGCATAACCCCTCCCCAATGTGTTACAATAAATAGGTAAATGCACATTAAGGCGGCGATGCACAATGGTGACCTTCTTCAACACAATCGACGATAAGCTCGTCGAGATCGACAGTCCGGAAAAGGGCTGCTGGATCTCCATGGTGCATCCGGATGAGGAAGAGGTCCAGCGCATCGCGCAGCAGACCGGCGCGGATTTCGATATGCTTAAAGCGCCTTTGGATCCGGAAGAGCGCGCCCGCATCGATGCTGAGGACAACACCAGCTTGATCCTGGTGGACATCCCCACCATTGAAATGGAGGGCAAGGATTTCGTCTATTCGACCATCCCTCTGGGTATCCTCACAACCGAAAACCACCTGATTACGGTTTGCCTGAAGGACAGCCACATCATGCGCGACTTCGCACAAAACCACGTCAAGGGCTTCTTCACCTACAAAAAGACGCGCTTCATCTTGCAGATTCTGTACCGCAACGCTTCGCGCTATCTGCAATATCTGCGGCAGATCGACAAAAAGACCAATGCAATTGAAACCGAGCTCCAGCGCACACTGCGCAACCAGGAGCTGATGCAGTTGATGCGGCTGGAAAAATCCCTGGTTTTCTTTGCAACGTCGCTCAAATCCAACGAAATCGTGTTGGAAAAGCTGCTGCGAAGCGACCTGATCCGCCGCTTCCCCGATGATGAGGATCTGCTGGAAGACGTCATCATCGAAAACAAGCAGGCCATCGAAATGTGCGCCATCTACCGCGACATCCTCTCCTCCACCATGGACGCCTTCTCCTCTGTCATCAGCAACAACGTCAACGACATCATGAAGGTGCTGACATCGCTGACGCTGGTGCTTTCCATCCCGACGCTGATTGCATCGATCTGGGGCATGAACGTCAAGGTGCCGTTTGAGGGGGATTCAGTGGGTTTCTGGATTCTGCTCGGCGCGTCGCTGCTGGCTTCGATCATTTCTATCGTTATTCTGAGCAAACGGCGGATGTTGTAACACAAACCGCTTACACATTAAACCTTTGAAAACTCCCCTTTGAGGGGAGTTTTTTGTGCTATAATGAGAACAAATTTCATCCCCTTGCACTTTGGGAGGCACTTCATGGGTTACAAAATCTACGACGCACACGCGCACATCTTCCCTACCAAAATCGCTGAAAAGGCGACACAGAGCATCGGCCATTTTTACGACATCCCGATGCACCATCTGGGCAGCGCCGAGGAACTGCTCCGCCGCGGTGGGGAAATCGGTGTCAGCCGCTATCTCGTCTGCTCCACCGCCACCAAACCCGAGCAGGTCGAGCATATCAATACCTTCATTCATGAGCAGTGTGAGCTGCACCCGGAATTCTACGGCTTTGCAACCATGCACCCCGACTATGCGCACATTGAGGAAGAGCTCGACCGCGCGCTGGAAATGGGCCTGCACGGCATCAAGCTTCATCCCGACTTCCAGCATTTCGACATCGACGCGCCTGAGGCGCTGCCGCTCTACCGCGCGGCCAGTGAGCGCAAGCTGCCCATCCTCTTCCACACGGGCGATGACCGCTACGATTATTCTGCGCCGCACCGCCTGCGCAAGATTGCGGAGGCTTTCCCAGACCTGACTTGCATCGGCGCGCATTTCGGCGGCTACAAGGCCTGGCACCAGTCGATGGAAGCGTTGCAGCAATGCCCCAACGTCTACTTTGACACCTCTTCCACACTGGATTTCGTGCCGGTAGATGAAGCCATGGATATGCTCCATGCCTTCGGCATCGAAAAGTTCATGTGGGGCAGTGATTTCCCGATGTGGGATCACAAGGAAGAGCTCGCCCGCTTCCTCGCCCTGCCGCTGACGGAGGACGAGCGCAACCGCATCTTCCACGGCACGTTTGAAGAAATCTTTTCCCTGTAATGCAAAATCCCGCAGAAGCCAGGCTTCTGCGGGATTTTTATTATATAAGCAGAATCATTTTAACGGCAGCATCACGGGCTTGCGCTGTTCAAACGCGGTGAGATAGCGGAAGCCGAGCGCGCGGAGCTGCTCACAGGCGGGACCGAAGCCCTGCGCAACGGCATCGGTCACATGAGAATCGGAACCGAGCGTCACCATTTCGCCGCCGAGTTCCCGATAGCGGGCAAAGAGATCCCGGCCGGGCATACCGTCGCCAAAGCGGTTCCAGCGGGAGGTGTTCATCTCCAACGCCTTGCCGTGCTCGATCAGGAAGCGCAGAATCGCATCCAACTTGTCCGGCTCATCCTCGTAGCGCAGCGGCGGAAAGCCCTCGCTCTGCACGAACTTGAACACATAGCCGATATGCGCCAGCGCATCGTAATCCGGGAACTGCGTCGCCGTGCGGTAAACCGCATCCACATAGTCGTGAGCCGCCTGCGCGCGCGTGCGGTATGCAAAGAACTTATCCCCGTAATAGGGATCGATGCCGCCCACCTTGTGGCGGGAGAGCAGCTTAAAGTCGAGCGGAATCGCATCGGCATATCGAATCACGTTCGGACGGTCCTCCGTGGTATCGCCCAGTTCCAGCCCGATCCCGATCTTCATGTCCGGAAAAGCAGCGCGCGCTGCCTCGATTTGCCGGATATATTCGGGAAAGTCGACGAGGAAATCCCCCTCTTCTGTATTCAGGTCGATATGCTCGGTAAAGCACATCCACCGCACGCCCTGCTCACGGCTGGCGCGTACCTGGTCGATGAGCAAGCTCTCGCCGTCCAGGCTGAGCCTGGAATGAATATGGAAATCGCAAAACGGCATACTCTTTTCCTTCTCTCAAAAAGAGGGCGGCGGATGATTTTCCGCCGCCCCACGGGCCGGTTAAATGGCGACAATATTGACCAGACGGCCGGGAATGAACACGAATTTCTTGACAGTCTTGCCCGCGATGAGCTTCTGCACCTCGGGCTTTTCCATGAAGAACTTCTCCGCATCGTCCTTGGAAAGATCCGCGGGCACCATCATGCGCGCACGCACCTTGCCGCAGATCTGCACCGCGACCTCAACCTCGGCTTTGAGCGTCTTATTCTCATCGAACTCCGGCCAGGCGGCAGACAGCGCGATGGACTTTTCATGCCCGATGTTCTGCCACATCTCCTCGGTGATGTGCGGTGCAACGGGGTTGAGCAGCACCAGCAGCGTTTCCAGCTCGCCGCGGGTGACGCTGCCCTTGGTGTAAATCGTGTTGACCAGCGACATCATCGCCGCAATGGCGGTGTTGAACTTCATGCTGTCGTAATCTTCCGTGACCTTCTTGATGGTGGCGTGCATGTCGCTCATCAGGTCGTCGGAATAGCCCTTCTCCTCCGTCATCATGTCCTGAAGACGCCAGACGCGGTCAAGGAAGCGCTTGCAGCCGCGCGCGCCGTTGGTGGACCACGGAATGGCCTGATCGAACGCGCCCATGAACATCTCGTACATGCGGAAGCTGTCCGCGCCGATCTCCTTGACGACGTCGTCCGGGTTGATGACGTTGCCGCGGGACTTGGACATTTTCTCACCGTTGGTGCCCAGAATCATGCCGTGGCTCGTGCGCTTCTTATACGGCTCCGAGGTCGGCACCACGCCGATATCGTAGAGGAACTTATGCCAGAAGCGGGAATAGAGCAGGTGGAGCGTGGTGTGCTCCATGCCGCCGTTATACCAATCGACGGGCAGCCAATATTTGAGCTTTTCCGGATCGGCAAGGCACTTGTCGTTATGCGGGTCGATATAGCGCAGGAAATACCAGGAGGAACCCGCCCACTGGGGCATGGTATCGGTCTCGCGCTTAGCGGGGCCGCCGCAGTGCGGGCAGGTGGTGTTGACCCAATCGGTCATCGCAGCCAGCGGGGATTCGCCGGTATCGGTGGGCATATAGTGATCGGTGTCGGGCAGGGTCAGCGGGAGCTGATCCTCCGGCAGCGGCACGCAGCCGCACTTCTCGCACCAGACCACCGGAATGGGTTCGCCCCAGTAGCGCTGACGGGAGAACACCCAGTCGCGGAGCTTGAAGTTGACCTTCTTCTCGCCGATGCCCTTCTCGGTCAGGTATTCGATCATCTTTTTCTTCGCATCCGCCACGCGCAGCCCATCCAGGAAGCCGGAATTGACCATCACGCCGTCTGCAATGTCGGTATAAGCCTCCTTGGTCACGTCGCCGCCGGCAACCACCTCGATCACAGGCAGGCTGAATTTATGGGCAAACTCCCAGTCGCGCGTATCGTGCGCAGGAACCGCCATAATCGCGCCGGTGCCGTAGGAGACCAATACATAGTCGGACACCCAGACCGGGATCTCGCGGCCGTTGACGGGGTTGATGGCGGTGATGCCGTCCAGGCACACGCCGGTCTTATCCTTGTTCAGCTCCGTGCGCTCGAAGTCGGACTTCTTGGCCGCCTCCTGCTGATAGGCACGAACCGTATCGATGTTCTTGATGAGATCCGCGTGCTTTTCGATGATGGGATGCTCCGGGGAGACGACCATGTAGGTCGCACCGAAGAGCGTATCCGGGCGCGTGGTGTAGACGCGCAGGGACTCATCCAGTCCCTTGACCTTGAAGTCCAATTCAGCGCCCTCGGAACGACCGATCCAGTTGCGCTGCTGAGTCTTGACCTTCTCAATGAAATCCACGTCGTCCAGGCCGTCGAGCAGCTTCTGAGCGTAATCGGTGATTTTCAGCATCCACTGGGACTTGACCTTGTGCACAACCTCGCTGCCGCAGCGCTCGCAGACGCCGTTGACGACCTCTTCGTTGGCCAGGCCGACCTTGCACCCGGTGCACCAGTTGATGGGCATCTCCGTCTTATACGCCAGACCGTGCTTGTAGAGCTGAAGGAAGATCCACTGTGTCCACTTATAGTAGCTGGGATCGGTGGTGTTGATCTCGCGGTCCCAATCAAAGCCGAAGCCCAGCATCTTGAGCTGCTCACGGAAATGATCGACGTTTCTCTGAGTGACAATAGCCGGATGAATGTGGTTCTTAATGGCGAAGTTCTCAGTGGGCAGGCCGAAAGCATCCCAGCCGATGGGAAACAGCACGTTATAGCCCTGCAAGCGCTTTTTGCGGCCGATGATATCCATGGCCGTGTTCGAGCGCGGATGACCGACGTGCAGTCCGGCTCCCGACGGATAGGGGAACTCGATCAGCGTATAGTACTTGGGCTTGGAAAAATCGTCGCTGGCGGCAAAGGTCTTTTCCTCGTCCCAGATCTTCTGCCACTTCTTTTCAATGGCAGCAAAATCATACGGCGCGTTGGGCATGATAAAAACCTCCTGAAAAATAAATACTCCCGCCCCTTGCCATGCAAAGGACGGGAGGTCGGATTCCCGCGGTACCACTTCTGCTTGACGCAAAACCTGCGCCCGCTCTTTCCCCCGATAACGCGGAGGCCGCGCCGGACTCTGGAAGTTGAGACTCCCGCGCGCCGATTCCCTGCGGCTTTTCAGCTTCCCGCCGCTCTCTTACCCATTGGAATCAGGCCGCACGCGATTATTCCTCCGTCTGCGCCCGGATGCAAGCGGAGATTCTTTCCCGCTTAACTTTCCTTATTCTAAGCCTTTTTCGTCCTCTTGTCAAGCACGAGCGCCCGAATTCCCGCACAGCCCAGCGCTGAAAATACGGAAAGCGTCACAGGATCGGCCACGGCGGCATAGAGCCTGCCCAGCCTCGCCGCACCTCCGCCCCACAGCGCAAATTCGTGCAGCATCACGCCGATCAGCCCCATTGCCAGCAGCACAGCCGCAACGGGTTTATCCATCTTTTTTTCCGCAAACGGGAGCAGCGAAAGCCCGCCTGCGAGGAAGGCAATTTCAATCAAGATCATGCAAAACAGCGTCGCCGTGCGGTGCGTTCCCGCAGAGGTGCTGATCGCGGCATACACGCCGTCGCGCACGGCATAGGATGCGCTCGGCAGCGCAGAGCAAAGCAGCATCCCGCAGCCGAGCAGGCAGCTCTTTGCGTCAAAGCGCCGGTCTTTGGCAGCCGGCAGCGCCCATAGCCCCTGCGCCGTGAACCACAGCGTGAGCATCAGCGTCAGCGGCGTCACGCAGTTCCAACTCGTGCCGGGTACATTTCCCCACAGCGGCGTATCGGTCGCCAACGCCAGCACCCAGCCCAATGCCGCCGCGGGCAGCAGGGAAACCGCCGCGCCCTGCCGCGTCAGCCCGCCGCACATCACAAGCCCCGCGACCGCCGCCAGCGCGATCAGCAGCGGCGAGATGCGCACTGCGGTCACGCCGGTGTTTTCGTCCGCCGTGCTCCAAAACATCGCCAATCCGAAGATGGAAAGCGCAATCATCAGCAACCCGAGGATTTTCCCACCTTTCTTCATTGAAATTTCTCCTTTCCGCTCATTGTTTGCTTACAACATTTTATTTCACCATTGGCTTCATCTACTTTTTAATTTTTCAATTTTAGTATATGACATTTTCACCATTTTGTAAATATATATTTATGTTTTTGTTATAATTGTGAATAATCATGATAAACATAATGATATTGCATCCGCCGGAAAATTCTGCTATCCTTATAGGTAGAGAGATTACCTAAAAAGGAGTGTGCTGAACCTATGCAGAACTTCAAGGCATATGAACAGAAATTGGACTGCGGCGCGCCGCAGGTCGTGCTCGAGGGCGATGGCGTACAGCTGCAAATCGCGCCCGCCAGCGGCTTTAAGCTCTACTCCGCGATCTATAAGAACCGTCAGATGCTCATGCCCACCGACGAGCCTCTTCAGGGCTCCGCGAACAACGGCGTGCCGATTCTCTTCCCCTTTCCCAACCGCACCAAGAATTGCCACTACACCTACAACGGTCATGAGTGCGATGTGATGAAGAACGGCGAACCGCGCTATCTGCACGGCATGATGATTGACGAACCCTTCACCTACAACTACGGCGTGACTTCGGACAGCGCGTGGTGCTCCGGCGTGGCGGCGATCACGCCCGACAAGGAGTATTTTGCCTCCTATCCCTTCCCCTGCACGCTGAAGCTGACGTACACGTTGACCGCCTCCGGCCTGCGCCTGGACTACAAGGTCACCAACGACGGTGAGGAGACGCTGCCCTACGGCTTTGCAATTCACCCCTACTTCAACAAGATGGCCGATGCGGACAACATCACCATCACGGTGCCCTGCGACCAGCTCTATGAAGCCAACGAGATGCTGCCCACCGGCAAGCTGCTCGACGTGGAGGGCAATTTCGACCTGCGCCCCGTGGAGAAGGAAAAGAAGAAGGGCCTGTTCAACCGCGACGGCGAGAACGGCTTCGCTTACAGCGAGCACAAGGTCGGCTCCTTCTTCCTCGATCACGTCTATGCCGGTTTGGATTCCAGCAAGCAGGCGCTGATTCACTATGAGACGCTTGGCCTGACCTTTGCTCTGCGCGCCAGCGACGAGTTCAAGAACATGGTGGTCTACACACCCTTCAACCGTCCCGGTTTCTGCCTGGAAAACCAGACCAACGCCACCGACTTCCTAAACCTGCACGCCAAGGGTGTCCCCACGGCCAACATCCTTGAGCTGCCCGCCGGCCAGACCCGCGGCGGCTACATCGAGCTGACCGTGACCGAAGATAAGTAAAAAAACAGCAACGCAAAAAGGCCTCCGAAAAATTTCGGAGGCCTTTTTTACCGCTTATTTCTTTTTCATGCCGGAGACTTCGGCCAAAATGCGGACGCACTCGTCAATACCGATGGCGCCGCTGTCCAGGCTCAGGTGGTAGTTCTGGCTCATGCCCCACTCCTGTCCCGTGAAGTGCTTGTAGTTGACGGCGCGCTTTTTGTCCTTGTCGCGCAGGCGCTGCTCCGGGCTTTTCTCGCTCTCGCCGTAAAGCCGAACAATGCGGTCGGCACGGAAGGCAAGATCCGCGTGAATGAACACATTCATCACGTCCTTGCGCTCACGCAGGATGTAATCCGCCGAGCGGCCGACGATCACGCAGGGCTCCTGCTCCGCAATCTTCAAAATGACCTCGCGCTGAATGCACCAGAGGAAATCGGTCGCGGACATGCCGCGCATCACGCCGGGTGTGCCGGGGAGATTGAACGCATACGCCAGCGCATTGCCTGCGGGGGCAAGCTCACCGTTTTCCTCGACATATTTCGGATCAAAGCCGCTTTCCAGCGCAATCTTTTTAACCAGTTCTTTGTCGTAATACTTGACGCCCAGCTCCTGGGCCAGCTTCTTGCCGATGCTGCGTCCGCCGCTGCCAAACTCGCGGCTGATGGTGATGATGCGCACGTCTTTCATCCAAAACCCTCCTTTATAGTTCCTCTTTATGAGTCAACAGCGGAATATTTTCTTCCGCCGGATTCATCTTTTTCAGCTCCCTGCCCACCAGCAGAACAGTGACGGCAAATGCCAGCACGTCCGCAACCGGCGCTGCCCAGAGCATTCCCTCCACGCCGAACGCCGGCGTGAGCAGCAGCAGCCCCGGCACGAAGAAGATCACGTCGCGCGACAGGGACAGCAGCGTGGACTGCACGGGTTTGCCGATGGATTGCAGGAAGATGCTGCCCGCCTTCTGCACGCAGGTGAGCACGATGCCGCTCAGGAAAATGCGGAAGCAGAGGTTGGCGTATTGGTTATACAAATCGCTCTCGCTGCCGAACAGCCGCACGATGACCTGCGGGCAGAGCTCAAAGAGCAGCAGTGCAATCATGCCGACAACAACATCGGCCAGCAGAATCTTTTTCGCGGTTTCCTGCACGCGGGAAAAGTTCCCTGCGCCGTAGTTGTAGCCGACAATCGGCTGCCCGCCCACCGCGATACCCACGGCAAACGCGATCACAATGCCGAACACCTTCATCACGATGCCCACGACCGACAGCGGGATGTCCGCGCCGTAGACCGACTCCGGACCGTAGCGGCCGACCATGTTGTTTGCCACGCTCATGACGATGACGATGGCGACCTGAATGACCAGGCTGGTCACGCCCAGCTGAAGCACCCTGCCGGAGATCTTGCCGCTCAAAACAAAGCTGCGGCGATCCAGTGCAAAGGTCTTGGGCTTGCGGAAGTAAAGCGCCGAGAGGATGCAGGTGACGATCTGCCCGATGATGGTGGCCAGCGCTGCGCCCCGCACGCCCATATTCAGCGCGAAAATGGCGACGGGGTCGAAAATCAGGTTCAATACTGCGCCCACGACGGTGGAAATCATCGCATACCGCGGCGAACCGTCTGCACGGATCACGCCGTTCATCGCCGAAGTAAAGATATAAAACGGTATGCCCGCCGTGATCACCGTCATGTATTCCACAGCATAATTATAGCACGAATCCGTCACGCCGAACAAGTGCAAAAGCGGGTCGCGCAGCAGCAATCCCGCCGCCGTCAGCACAACGGAGGCAATCAGCGCCAGCACGATGCCGCTGCCCACGCTGCGGCGCGCTGTCTCGTGATCCCCCGCGCCCTGCGACAGGCTGAACAGCGCCGCGCTGCCATCCCCGATCATCAGCGCAACAGCCAACGCCAGCACCGTGAAGGGATAGACGACGTTGGTCGCCGCGTTGCCCAGATACCCCACGCCCCAACCGATGAAAATCTGATCGACAATGTTATAAAGTGCGCTGACGAGCATCGACAGCACGCACGGCACAGCAAAATGCACGAGCAGCTTGCCGATCGGCGCGGTTCCCAGTGTGTTTTCCTTTTCCATAAAACCCTTCTCTCCTCTTCTTTCGTCCAAAAAAGCGCGCTATCTTTCCTCTTGCGAAAAGACAGCGCGCTTTCGGGCTGGACTTACGTCTTTGTGCGGACAAAAAATCAACGTGCGGCCGCTCAACTGGATTTACATCCGTCAAAGACCACACGTTGATGATGTTATTATACTATTTCTCAGGCTTTTTCGCAATTGCTTTTTTCACGCGGATTCCGTTAAAACGCAGCGCACCGTCACGCGGCTGCCGCCGTCCAACGTACAGGTGAACAGCGGCAGGTCTCCGTCACCTTCCGTCATTTCCTCCACCGCGTCCGGTGAAAGAATTTCAATCTCCGCAACCTCGTCGTGGAAGCGGTTGCCGTCTGCGTCCTCAAAGAAAACCGCATCGCCCTCGTGCAGCTGTTTCAGATTCCCAAAGTGCGAAGAATCATTGTGCCCAACCACGATCAACGTACCGTCATGGGCCGAGCCCTGATAGCGGCAGGGCGATGCGCGCAGGTTCGGATAGCTCCAAGCTCAGCGCCGGGATGCGCCGCACGATTGGCATCAAGCAGGCTGAACACCGTCAGCCCCGCCCCCAGCATCAGCACAATGCCGGGAAGAATCCAGCCTCTGCCGCGCTTGTTACGCCTCTTAGGAGCCCCTTCTGCGCAGCAATCCCACCGCAACACACGCAAGCCCTGCCGCTGCCAGTGCAAGTGCCGGCCACCAGAACTGCCCCGTCTGCGGCAAGCGCCCCGGCTCAGACGGTTTGTCCGGCGTTTCCGGCGGCGGAGTGCCGGAATAGGTGTTGGTCAGCACAAAGGTGATTCCTTCCTGCACCACGGTTCCGCGATACCCCTCCGGCGTGACCTCCGCGGCTGTCCAGCGATAGCTTGCATCCAGCCCTTCCCAGGTGTACCGCCAGTTGTTCTGCTCGCTCAACACCACGGTATCCCAAACCAGGCCGTCGCCACGGATCAACTGCACGGTGATGCTCTTCGGGCGAAGAGTTTCATGCCCCGCGTCCTGCCAAACCTTGAGCGCCTTGCGCACAGCGGTTTCCGGCTGAGAAGGAATCTCTGTCTTTTCCGGTTTGGCGTTGGCCGTCACGTCATAAACCCATTCGTTGCTCTTTTCGTCCTGCTCCGGCAGCATCACGAAGAACGGCGCGCTATCGTACCAATAGCCGCCCTGCTGAAGCCTATCTGTCCGCACGAGATACAGCCCCGGCATGAGCTTCGATCCGCCTTTTTGCGGAAACAAGAGCTTTCCATCCACATCGGTTCTGCCGAAAGCAAAGGGCTGCATCTTGTCCCGCAGCACTGCCGCCTCCATCGTTACAGCAAGCTCGCGCCATTTTTCGTCGTTTTTCCCGCGGATATCCACCGAAAAGATGCCGAATTCCTTTGTCGCGGTCAGCGCGCCGGTTTCTTCCATCTCTGCCACGCGGTAGATCGAAACCTGCGCCCCGGCAAGCGCCGTGCCGTCCTTCTGATAGGAAAGATGCAACTGCAGTTCACGGTTCAGGTCCACACGCCCCGCCGCCAGCGCCCGGGGCAGTAGTGCGGCCAGCAGCACCAGCGTCAGCAGAATCGCCGCCATTCCTCTCTTCTGCACTCCGCGTCACCTCCTTGATGATCCGTTTCGCTGTTCGGTCAGCAGCAATACCGCCAGCAGAATGACCAACAGCGGGATCGCCGCAATCGGCGCGACGAGCAGCGGCTCGATCTGCAGCGCATCCGCCGTCACGCGGACGGCCTTGGCCTGCGCATCGTTTTCCACGCGATGCCCGCGCACGAGCAGCCGGTGGGTGTTGATGCCATAGGGCGTACACGTCACCAGTGTGCAGGAATCCCCACCCTCCGTGATGCCCAGAGCGGCGACCTCCTGCGGCTCCACAATCAGAATCTGATCCACCTCATAGGTCAGCGTCTCGTCGAGCACGCGGAGCAGAAAGCGGTCACCCACGACCAGCTGATCCAGATTGGTGAACAGCCTGGCGCTGGGCAGCCCCCGGTGGCCAGAAAGCACGCAGTGCGTCCCCTCGCCGCCCACGGGCAGGCTCGACCATTCCAGATGCCCCACGGCGATTTGCAGCACCGCGTCGTCCGTGCCGTGATAAATGGGCAGCGCGCAGCCGATCTTCGGGATTTCGACAATCCCCATCACGCCGTTGCCGGAAGCATTGAGCAGGCTTTCATATTCCCGCTTCTGCTCTTCCGTCAGAGCAAAGGCGTTTTCCCGCTTTGACAGCGTGCGGTTGTACCGCTGCGCGGCAACCCACATCTCCTCATATTCCGTGCGGTCGAGCTGCGCCACGTTTTCGGCGTAGCCGGTGATGGTGCGTGTCTGGTGGAGTGAGTTCCAATAATCGCTGACGGTGGGGTACAGCAGCAGGAACAGTCCTGCAAGGAGCGCCAGCACGAGCAGCAGCGTCATCACGCGATTGCCTTTTTTATTCATTGCAGGATTCTCCCTGCCGCTGTGCGCGAGGGAAACCTTTCCCAACGCCGCAGCGGCAATCCTCTTTGCGTCTTAGTTCTTTGCACTCATGCGCTTGCGGGTCACGAGCAGCACCACCGCCGCCAGCACCAGCGCCGAGCCAACCGCATAGAACACCGTTGTGCCCGCTCCGCCGGTGGAGGGCAGCTCCGCGCCGGTCTGGTTCAGCACCTTAACCTCGTCAATACCATGGGGGTTCTCTTCCGAAACGTTGACCTTCCCCTCGTTGTTAATCGTCACCACGACGGGTTCTTTGAGCACATTGTAACCCGCAGGGGCCTCGATTTCTTCGAGATAGTAGGTATCGCTGTCCAGTCCGGAGATCGTGAACTTGCCGTCCGCAGGAGAAATAAATACCGTTGCCTTCGTCTTATCGTCCGTCCATCCGGTGATTTTATCGTTTTCATCGGCCTGCGCATACAGCTTTTTTCCTTCCTCGTTCTTGTACAGCACAAACTTCGCATCGGGACGAGCAGTCTCGTTGCCATCCTTCAGTTCATACTTGAATACGCCAAATTTCCAGGTATAGGTCTTGGTCTGATCGGGCGCAGTCGTAAACTGACCATTTTCACCATAGGTCAGCTTGCTCTCGTTGTCGTTGCCATTGCCGCCAATGACCGCCTGATTATTCACCGTCGCGATGTAGGAAATCACGATGCTGTCATTTGCCTTGAGGGCATCGCAGAAAGCCTGCGTGAATACGACATGGAAGGTGCAACCGTCTCCAAGTTCGGTCGTCTTTACCGTGTAATTCGCCATGTTAACCACAGTGCCGTTCAGCGTAACCTTCACGCTGTCAGCTCCATCAAAGGTCAAGCCTGCCGACATTTGATCGTGGAAGATGTAGTTCTGTGCGCCGGCCTGCGCGGTGACGGTGCTGCGGAAGTTCACGGTCTGGCCGATGTCCGCGTCGTTTTTGTCACCAAACTGGTGGTTGGAGTCCTCCTCCACCTTCTTTTCGTTGATGGGTGCGGCATTCTTTTCCTTCATCGTTACATCAGGATTGGTCGTATTCAGCGCGCACAGCGTGCCCAGCGTGGAATTGACAAGGTAATAACCAAGGTCAAGGCCCTCGAATTTGACCGTCGTGGAATCCGCCTTTTTCACGCCCTGATTCGCGATGCTGTTATCCGCAGCATATTTCTGCGCCAGTTTGGCAAAGGCCGCCGCATCAGCGCCCTTCACCCAGGTTACATAGCCCAGCTCATTGGTTGCAAGATACAGGTCTTTAATGTCTGTGCTTTCAGCAAAGGCTTTCCAAACAGCATTCGCTTTGTAGGCATACGCGCCGCTCTGCGCGTTATAGCTTTCCAGGTCGAGAATCCGATAGATAGTATAGGTCTGATCCACAACCGCGTTGTCAATCGTGATGCTTCCCTCACCTGCGGCGAATACATTCACCGGCAGCGTCAGCAGCATTGCAAGCGCCAGCAGCAGGCCGGCCAGCTTTTTTGCGTTCCTCATAAACTCCTCATTCCCTTTCTTAAATAATTTGTTGACGTTTTTTTTGCGGCTTCAGAAAGACGTGTGATTCTCCCTTCTGCGCCGAATGTATTTTGCCAACAGGAGTGCAGCCGATCCTGCGATCAGCAGTCCGCCTGCGGTAAACGGAAGCGTACCGGCCCCGCCGGTGGAAGGCAGTTCGTAATAGGTATTGTTGACGACGGCGGTGTTTTCTCCCCAGGTTCCCGTCGTTTTGTCGGGATGCGTGACCGTGACGGAAACCTTATCGTAGGCCACAGCCACCCGATAGGTATCGCCGTTTGCAGCGTAGCCCGCGGGCACCGTTGTTTCCTTGAGGATGTAAATGTGCCCGGAGGGAATGTCGGTAAAGCTCACCTCGCCGTCCGTGCCAGACGTTGCCGTCTGCTCCGGCACAGAGACGCTGGTTTTGCCGTCGCCGCAGCAGACAGGGCACTTCGCGTTGTCGTGGCTGAGCGTGAACACCGCGCCGGGCAGCGCGTTGCCGCGGTTGTCCCTCTTGGTGAATTCCAGCTCACCTAAGTAACCGTGCACCGACGGAATCGGGAATTCGATCTCCTTTTTGTCCGATACTCCCGTCGAGCTCACAATGCGGTAGGTCAGCGTCGTTTTATCATTGGTGGGATAAATCGCTTCTTCTTTGAAGCTGCACTGTTCATTTTCCAGGCGCACGCGGTAGACCAGTTCGTAGGTATAAGCGGTCTTTCCGTCGCCCGCGTTCTGCAAAGTATAGCCGGAGTTCTTCAAATCCCAATGAATCGTGTCGTTCTCGAACTTCGCGGTGTTTTCCGCACTTTTGTCGTGTGTGCCGCGTACTTCATCACCACACTGACTGCGGCTTTTGTCGTAGAGACCGATGAACTCCACATTCCGCACGTTTTCAGGCGCCGGCAGCGGGTCACTGGCCACCCAGTCGGCCTCGCTGCTGATCTGCGTGGTTTCCTTGATTTTCCGGAAGATCTCGTTATAGGCATCCTTCAGCCCCTCGGCGTTGGTGCTGTCATAGTAATAACCGGAACCGATGCTGCCGCGCAGCCAGTTCTTGTAGGCTTCCGTGCTGGTTGCGTCACCGATTTCGTAGGTTGTTCCCGTGCGATCCACGACGGAGAAACCGTTAGCTTTCTCACTCTGAGCAATGTATTGTTGTATCGTCTGCCCGCCTACATCCACGCCGACAGAGAAGATCGTCGTACCGCTGCCTTTGATCGAATGGGCCATATTTCCGGCACGAATGGCCGCTTCATCGGAGTAACTCGTGCCATAAGCGCAGGGCTTATTCAAAACGTGATCTCTGAATCTTTCCCCCGCAGAATCATATGGGTCATATCCGGAATAACCGGAGCTGATATAGGTCGTCGGGAAACCGTCGCTCAGGAAGATGATGAATTTATTCTGATTAGCTGCTCCGCTCAGCATATCTTGCGCCAGCTTCAAACCAGCCTCAATGTTCGTAAATCGACTGTGCGAACCGTTATATCCGCTTGCATTTATGATATTTCCGGTCTGCGTCCTCATGATGTTTTTCAATGTTTTTGTCTGATCTCTGTTTGCGCAGGCTTGCAGATCAAAAATCTTATGCGCATCGGTATTAAATGCGACATAGCCGACCTTGCTGATCCCCAGCGAGTTATTCTCCGCAAAATGGTCAAGGAACTGTTCTGCCGCATCCATTGCCGCCTTATATCGGGTAGAATTGCCAAATTTTGAATTCATCGTGTTCGAAATATCCATCACGATCACGACGGCCATATCCGGTTCCTTGACGACTTCCTCAATCCTCTGACTGGTCCGAACGCGCAGCGTGATGTCAAACACGTTCTCCAGCTCTGTCCCGGCAATGGTCTTGCTCACCGCTACGCCGTCCTCGTCGTTCCTGGTTTCTCCGCCGGGGTTATTCACCTGCACATCTGAAGGCGCGTTGCTCTCCGCTGTTGCCGCAAGAGACGGCATCCGCACCGCTTCCTTCTGTACTGCGCAGGCGCTGCTGCTGTATTCCTCGAACCAGCCGCTGTCGCGCAGGAGCATCCAGTTCGTGCCCACCGCAGCCTCCGCGATGGAATTGAGGTCGCTGCCGTAGAGCAGCACATCGAGCCGCGCGATCAACGCCGTGAAGCTTTCCTCGGTGAGCTCGCCCAGCGCAAGGGCCTCTTCCAGCCGGACACGCAGCGCTTCGATCGCGGCCACCGTCTCGTCGGAGAGCGCTTCACCCTCCTGCGCGGCGGTTGTTTCCAACACTTCGATCTCCGCAGCGAACTGTGCGCCGATCTGCTGCATTTCTTCCTCGGTCAGCTCCGCGCGCACGATCATCGGCGCTGTGGTCACGGTGCGCTTTTCCGCCGTGCCGTGCGCTGCACAGACGCCGTCCCAGGTGTTCTGCTCCAGCGCTGCGCTGGTTTGCAGCGAAAGGCTTGCGCCGGGCGCAGTCTTCTGCAGCGCCACGACGATGGGTTCCGTGTATTCCCCGGGAATCACGGCCGTGCCGTCCTTCCCGCTCAGGCGGTAAGTGCCCGCCAGCACCTGACAGGGCTGCATCACGCCATTCCATTCGCAGGTTTCCGCCGCAACGGCCGCGTTTTCCAGCCAGGACATCTGTGCAAGGTCGAACGCCGCCTGTTCCGCCGCCAGCGGCAACACGCACTCGATGCGCACATTCGCCGCGCCGTATTCGTCCTCCGCACGATAGGGGCTGAACTTCATGTTCAGCACGTACTGCACGCTGCGCGCCGCCGTCGCTTCCTTCGGCTCGTTCAGCATGCCTGTGCTCACCGAAAGCTCTGCCACGAAGGCGGCATCATCCTGCAAGGCTTCAAGCGCAGGGGCTTTAACCTCCGCCCACGCCTTTTCCAGTGCAATCATCTTCTCCGCGTTGGACACAGCCTTTTTCTGCCCGTCGGTCAGGGCGTCATAGTTCTTGCGCACCGCGGCCAGCACATCGCTGATCCGGCGGTAAAGTGCGCGCGCCGCAGCATTCTCCGCGGTCTGCTCCAACTTTTCCTGCCCGTCCTTGATATCAGGCAGCGCGGCAATCTGCGCCTCCACCGCTTTGGCCTGCGCCTGTTCTTCCTCAGTCAGTGTGGAGACATCATCCTTGGCATGGTTGTGCTCTTCCAGCCCGCAAATCGGCTCATCCCCGCCCTGCGTCAGGCAGGCTTCGGTGTGCCGATGTTCCAGTACCTCCAACTTCCCGCAGACCAGCGCACCGTTTGCGTCCCGGCAGGCGTCTGTGTGCTCGTGGAGCTGGATCTCCGGCTTGCCGCAGACCGGTACGGGTTCGGCAGGCCGTGCCAGTTCAGCGATAGCAGCCGCCTCCACCGGTTCTTCCATGCTCTGCGCACTCTGCTGCACAGGAAGATCAGCGGACGTTTCCTCTGCAGCCGACGTTTCTTCCGTCACGGGATCTGTCGGCTCTGCGGCAGGTTCAGGCTCCGTTGTCGTTTCCGGCAGCGGTTCTTCCTTCTCATCGGCGGCGGGCTGCGCATAACAGCCTGCGCTATGCGTATGCACTTCGATCTCCGGCAGACTGCACCAGAGCTTGCCGCTCGCATCGTAACAGGCGACGTCATGGCGATGTACGACGAAGCCCGCTTCCCCACAGCTCAGTGCGCCGCTGCCGTCGTAGCAATCCTGCGTATGCCGGTGCGCGCAATAGGTGCAGAAAGGTCCGGAAGCAAAGCATTCCTCGGTGTGCTGATGCTCGGGAATGCCGCAGGAATGTTCCAGCGTGATGGCGGGCAGGATCAGCGCGTAAGCCGTGCAGAACACCATCACTGCGGCCAGCGCCGTGACGATGGTTCGTCTGCGCCGCTTTCTCCGCTCTATCCGAGTCAGGCGCTGCAAACCGCGACACAAATTCGCATCCATCCAGCCTTCACCTCCCCTATTTGAGACGGCCCATCTGATTCAGCGGCCAGACGCGGAACACGATCTTGCCCACGATCTGTTCTTCCGAAACGCAGCCGACCGTGCTGCTGCGGGAGTCCACCGAGGTCGAGCGGTGGTCGCCCATGCAGAAATAGCGGTTTTCCGGCACCTGATAGGGCAGCTCCAGATCGCAGTCGCCCAACGCTTTCTCCGTCAAATCATCTTCCTCCAGCCGCCGGCCGTCCACATAGACGCTGCCGTTTTCATCCATGTCCACCCATTGCCCTGGCAACGCGATGCAGCGCTTGACGAGGATTTTGTTTCCTATGTAAAAAGCGACGAGGTCGCCCGCGGCAAAATCCGATCCCTTGATCGAGACGACGATATCGCCCTCCCGCAGCGTCGGTGTCATGGAGCTGCCGTAAATCTGCAAAACCGGCATCCAGATCGTGGCCACGAGCACCGCCACAGCCGCCGCCACGATCAGCGTGCAGATTGTGCTGCGCAGCGCGCTGCGGTAGCGGCTGCGATAGCGCACGCGCGCAAGCTCGGTTTGCAGCTGATCCAGCGACGGGATTTCCTTTGCTGATTTTTTCATGCCTTTGCTTTTCTCTCCGTAGCTTTCAATAGATCTGCCAATTCCTCATGCTCCCGATAAAAGCTCTCCATCTTGCGGGAGACCCTTTCCCAATAGGCGTTTGAATCCTGCTCGGCCTTGCGGAGCATCTCCGCGCAGCGGGCTTCGGCTTCCTGCACCGTTTGATCGGCCTGCACCTACGCTTTCTTCAGCATTTCCTCCGCCCTTTCACGGCTCTCCTGCTCCCGCTGCGCACAAACCGCCTCCTGCCGCCGGCTCAAGTTTTGGATGTTTTCCGTATATTGCTCACAGGCGTTCTGCGCGGCCTCGAACACGCCGTTGAGCCGCAGCGAAGCTTCCGCGATCGATCCCGCCTCATCCAGCGCAATCCGGCGGCTGCAAAGCGCTTCCTCGGCGGCTTTCAGTTCTTTCTGCACCCTTTGCAGCTCCTGGCTCTGGCGGATCAGCATTTCCAGCAATTCTGCGCGGGTCAGGCGGCGGATTTCCTTTTCCGTCATGTTCCTTCCTCCTTTTCACACAAGAACCTCTATGCTTTCCTGTTCCGGCTTATGCCTCCATGTATTTCCGAGTTTTCCATATAGCGCAGGAAAAGTGTATTTTGAAGTATATAGCTGTAAATTCATTCCATTTATTTCAATCAAAAAAGACGCATCGTTCAATGAGAAGCTGTTTTCTTCTCTGAACGACACGTCCTTTTTCAATGGCTGTATCAAACGTAATACCGCGCCTGCGCCGCGAACATCCGGCGGTAAAGCCCTTCCTGCGCCATCAGCTCCTTATGGGAGCCGCACTGCGTCACGCCGCCGTTTTCAAACACCGCCACGCGGTCGCAGAACTTACAGGAGGACAGTCTGTGGGAGATAAACAGCGCGGTCTTGTGCTCCACGAGCTGATTCAGATGCCCATAGATTTCCGCCTCCGCGATGGGATCGAGCGCCGCGGTCGGCTCGTCCATCACCACGATGGGCGAATCCTTGTAAAGCGCGCGGGCAATGGCCATCTTCTGCCGCTCGCCGCCGGAAAACTCCACGCCTTCCTCGTCAAACAACCGATAGACCGAGGTTTCCGCCCCGTGCGGCGTGCTTTCCATCACCTTATCCAGGTCGAGCTTGCGCAGCACTTCGTGCAGACGCTCCTCATCCCCGCCCGGGCCGATGCAAATATTCTCCTTCACCGAAAAGGCCAGCAGCTTGAAGTCCTGAAACACGACGGCAAATTGCTTCAGAGTTTCTTCGCGGCTCATGGTGCGGATGTCCCTGCCACCCAGATAGATCGTGCCCTCGTCCGGTTCGTAGAGCCGCAGCAAAAGCTTGATCATCGTGGTCTTGCCTGCGCCGTTTTCACCGACCACCGCCAGCCGCTCGCCTCTTTTGATGGTGAAGCAGAGGTCCTTGAGCGTGGGTTCCGCCGCTCTTGGATAGGTGAAGGACACATGGTCGAATACCACGGCGTCCTCCCCCGTTAATTCGGGCACAGGTTCACTGCCCTGCGAAAGCACCGGCGGCAAGTTCATGTATTCCCCGAAGGGCGCGACCATCTTCAGCGCTCCGTAGAAATTCATCACCGAAGTCACTGCGGTCATGACGGACGAGGCAAAGCTCACCGCCGCCGCCGTCAGCATCACAAAATCTGCAATGGAAAGCCCCTTTTGCACGGTCTGCACCGCCAGCATCGCGTAAATCAGCGCGACAACGCCCTGCGCAATCGCCGCACGTCCCGCCTGACATGCGCCGGATTTGGTGTAGTTGCCGAAGCACACCCGCCAGAGTTCGTCCACCGTGTCTTTCATCCGCGTGGTCATCAGCGGCTCCGCTTCAAACAAACGAATGTCCTTGCCGTAGGAAAAATCCGTAAAGATCGAAAACAGATAGCCCAAAATCCGGTTGCCGTCCGCCATCTCCATCGTCATGCCGCTTAGGTATTTCACCTGCAAGCGCAGCAGCACCAGCGACACCGCCGTAGCTGCCAGCAGCAAACCCAACAAACCGCCGGACAGGCGCGCGAGGATGAACAGCATCCCCAGCGCCGTCAGCAATGCGGGCAGCCCGTTGCCCAGCGCCCAGCCCGCACCCGCCAGGCCACCCTGCGTCATGCGCCCCTGCATGAACTGCTGCACCATTTTGAGCACTTCCGGGTCCTCCAGATAAGGATAATCCATCGTCAGCGTGCGGTCCGCCAGGACGCGGTCGGTCAGGTTGTTGAACTTCGCGTTCGCCCGATCCCGCCGCAGCGAAAGATAGCCGCTCAGCCAATAGATCAGACCGGAAACCCCCGCCGCCGCGATCGTCAGCAGCAGCAAACGCGCAGGGTCGCGCGCCCCGCTCAATTCCTCCAACACGAGCTTGGGCAGCAGCACCGCCACAAAGGGCTTAGCCGCCTCCGCAAACCCTGCTGCCAGCAGCAAAAACAGATAGGACGGCTGATATTTCACCATGATTTGCAGCGAGAGCTTCAGCGTGCGCATGGTGGCGCGGAAGCCGAAGGCTTTTTTTCGTTCTTCACTCACAGCGCGCCGCCCCCCCCCGTCCGCAAGGGCGCATCGCGCCGAATATCTGCACCTGCTCGCGGTCGCACAGCCGCGTGGCGGTCATGCCGTGCATTGCGCCCAGCACACCATTCCAGAAATTCTTCCAATCAAACCGCTTCATCCTGTACACCCTCCTCCTGATAATACTGTGCCTGCACGCGGAACAGTGCCGCGTATTTTCCGTTTTGCCGCATCAATTCGTCATGCGTGCCGCTCTCGACGATGCGTCCGTCCTCCAGCAGAAGGATGCGGTCGCAAAAGCGCGTGGACGACAGCCGATGCGAGATGAAGATCGACGTGCGCCCCTCGGAAAGCTCCGCAAAGCGTTGATAAAGGTCATATTCCGCCAGCGGGTCGAGCGCGGCGGTCGGCTCATCCAGCACGAGTACCGGCGCATCCCGGTAAATCGCCCGCGCCAGCGCCAGCCGCTGGGTCTGCCCGCCGGAAAGTTCCACGCCGTTTAGGTCAATGTTCTTGAGCAGCATCGCGTCCATGCCGCCGGGCAGCGATTGAATCTTCTCCCAAAGCCCCGCCATTTCCAGGCAGCGCTGCACGCGGCGGCGGTCGATGCGCTCCTTCGGCTGCATGGCGACGTTCTCCGCCACTGTCATAGCAAAGACATGAACATCCTGATAGAGCGTGGTAAAGAGCTTGAACACCTCTTCCCGGTCAAGTCTTGCCAGATCGGTGCCGCCCGCCAGTATTCTTCCCTCTATCGGCCGGTACAGCGCAGTCAGGAGCTTGACCAGCGTGCTCTTGCCCGCGCCGTTGAGTCCCACGACGGCGACCTTCTCGCCCGGCCGGATCGAAAGATTCATGTGCTCGATCACCTTTTTGCCGTCATGATAGGCAAAGCTCACGTCCTTGAATTCCAACCCCAGCGGACGCTGCTTCGGCAAAGGGAGTATGTTCTTCTGCACATCTTTCTCCGTCACGAATTGCCGTATCAAATCGACCTTTTTCAGTTCCACCGGCAAGCGGGCGATTTCGCTGAGCAGCCGGTTGAGCAGCGTGGAAAAGCTCGCCACCGCCGCGAAATACATTGCAAAATCCGAAAGCGCCAACTTCCCCGAAACCGTCATCGCGATCAGCACTGCGTAGACCACGCCCTCGCGCAGCAGCACGAACAGGCCGTCCGCCAACACGCGCGGCAGGTGCGCTTTTTTCAGGTTTTTTTCCAATCCGTCCGCCTTGCGGATCAGGCCGTCAAACCGCCCGAGAATCCATCCGCGCATGCCGTAGAGCCGCTCGTCTTTGCCGAAGCTGAAATCCTGCGAAAGATTGCTCATGTAATCGAGCTGACGGCGCACATCTGCGCTTTCCGGCTGTTTTTGTTCCTCCAGCTTTGCCGCCCTGCGGTTGAGCAGGAAGCTGACCGCCGCGCCCGCCGCCACGATCAGCGCCACCGCCGGATGCAGTGCGGTAAGCATCGCCGCAAGGCCGAGCAGCGAAATCAGCACGCCGACGTTGTCAAATATCTTGTGCATCACGCCCTCGACGCCATAATCGTTGCCCCAGAAGGCTTGCCGGCTCAGCGCGATGCGCTTGAGCTCTTCCGGGTCCTCTATGCGGTCGAAGCGCATCCGCATCACCTTGGCATTGTACACACTGCACATCTTCAGCCGCACGCTGATGACGCGCACAGAAAACATCGCCTGCGCCCAGGCCTGCCCGCCGCCCAGCGTCATGCCCGCCGCGCCCAGCATGCCTGCACCCAGCAGGATGCGGTTCAGCGCCCATTTCTGTTCCAGCCCCGCCACCAGCACCTTGGGCAGCAGCACCGACACAAACGGCAGCAGCGCGCTGCATACCGTGAAAAGCGCGAACAACACAAACACCGTCGGCTCGTATTTTTTGCAGCCGTCCAGCAAAAAGGCAAAGTTTTCCCGCAAATGCAATCTGTTTTTCGGAGACATACCCATTCCTCCCAGCGAGTTCTCTCATCTGTTGAGGATATTGTAAAGCACACCTTCAACATTATCAATAGCGAATTTCAAATATTTCAAGTTCATGTTTTAACTTCTCTGTATATCCTCTTTAACCGCCATTCAACCGCAGCCTTCACTCATTCAAAACTTCGCCTTGAACGCTTGACGAGTTTGCCCCGCCGCGTTACACTGATTAGGAGAACACATAAACGTCTTGAAGGGAGGCTGCCCGTCATGGAAAAGCGCGCTTACATCGCCATTGACCTCAAATCCTTCTATGCCTCCGTCGAGTGCATCGACCGCGGGCTGGACCCGATGCGCACGCACCTGGTCGTGGCAGACGCCAGCCGAACGGAAAAGACCATTTGCCTGGCCGTTTCGCCCTCGCTCAAGACGCTCGGCATACCGGGGCGCGCGCGGCTGTTCGAGGTCGTGCAGAAGGTGAAGCTCTACAACGCGCAGCGGCGGCGTTCCGCGCCGAAGCAGACCTTCGTCGGTTCCTCCTGGGATGCGGAGGAACTGGCGGCACATCCCGAATGGGAGCTGAATTATCTGATCGCCCCGCCGCAAATGGCGCGCTACATCGCCGCCAGCACGAAAATTTATGAAATCTACTTAAAATACGTCTCGCCGGACGACATTCACGTCTATTCCATCGACGAGGTATTCATCGACGCAACGCCCTATCTCAAGACCAACGGCCTGACCGCGCGGGAATTCGCCATGCGCATCATACTGGACATACTGAACAACACCGGCATCACGGCCACGGCGGGCATCGGCGAAAACCTCTATCTTTGCAAAATCGCCATGGACATCGGCGCCAAGCATATTCCGCCGGATCAAAACGGCGTGCGCATTGCGGAGCTTGACGAGATGGGCTATCGCAAGCAGTTCTGGTCGCACCGGCCGCTGACCGATTTCTGGCGCGTGGGCGGCGGCATTGCGCGCAAGCTGGAACGCTACGGAATGTACACGATGGGCGATATCGCCCGCTGTTCGCTGGGCTGCCCCGGACAATATCACAACGAGGACCTTCTCTACAAGCTCTTCGGCGTCAACGCGGAGCTGCTCATCGACCACGCCTGGGGTTGGGAACCCTGTACGCTGGCGGACATCAAGGCCTACCGCCCCTCCGCCAACAGCATCTGCTCCGGTCAGGTGCTGCAAGAGCCCTATCCCTTTGACAAAGCGCGGCTGGTCGTGCGGGAAATGGCCGATCTGCTGGCGTTGGATCTGGTAGACAAGCGCATCGTGACCGATCAGCTCACGCTGGACATCGGCTACGATGTGGAAAATCTCTCCCGCCCGGAAATCCGCAGCCGTTACCGCGGTGAGATCATCACCGACCGCTATGGCCGCAAAATCCCCCGGCACGCGCATGGCACGGCCACGCTGGAGCGCCACACCTCCTCCACCCGCCGCATCGTTCAGGCTGTGACGGAAATCTTCGACCGCGTCGCCAATCCGCTTCTGCTGGTGCGCCGCTTTTCCATCTCCGCCAACCGCCTGCTCCGCGAGAGTGACGTTCCGCCTCTCTCCGCCCCCGAGCAGCTTGATCTCTTCACCGACTATGCCGCCGAGGACGCCCGCCGCGCCACCGACGAGGCCAAGCAGGCCCGTGAGCGCCAGATTCAGGAAGCCCTCCTCACCATCAAGCACCGCTACGGCAAAAACGCCATCCTCAAGGGCATGAACCTCGAAGACGGCGCCACCGCCCGCCAGCGCAACAGCCAGATCGGCGGGCATAAAGCATAAAAAGGAGTTCTCTCCGCATTTTGCGAGAGAACCCCTTTTCTATCTCAAATTCTATTTCAACATTTTTCAAAACAAGACCAGGCATAATACGCAAATCCCCACGGACACACTCAGCACCCAAACAATGCACCCAAGACAAGTCGCCGGATGTTTTGCACGCTTTATCGGACGGTTTACCGCTGCCCGAGCCCTTTGCGCTTTCCCGTATGCACCGCCTGTCACAGCATTCAGCGCCTTGCGCTTTCGCCCTGCTTTTGTCGTCGGGATTCCCGTTGCCCGGGCAACAGCCCGCTTCGCTTTTGTAATGCCCAATGCCGTTTTCATCGAAGGCTTCCGATATCGAAACAGTTTCATCTCGATCCTCTTCTCAAAACAAAATAAAAAGCTCTTACCTTTTGCAAGATAAGAGCTTTTCATGGTGGTCCGTACTGGACTCGAACCAGTGACCCCATCGATGTGAACGATGTGCTCTACCAACTGAGCCAACGAACCGAATCATGTCCCAATCACCAGGAACATGATATATAATACCATGGGTTACGGAATCTGTCAAGCATTTTTTGCAGATTCTTCAAGTGGGAAGCCCATGGCTTTTTTGCGCCGTTTGAGCCAGCCGCCAAACAGATAATACAGGATGAACAGCAGCGACGCAAGTCCCCAGGAGACGGGGTAGCTGTCCAGCACCGTCAGCAGCTCGTGGTGGTGCGGCACGACAAAGGCCACCCAGCAGACACGCAGCAGACAGATGCCGCCGCAGGTGATGATCATGGGCACAATGCTGTCGCCGGTGCCGCGCAGGGTGCCGGAAAGAATCTCCACGCAGACATACAGGCACAGGAAGGGAGCCAGGTGCTGCGCGATGCGCACGCCCTGCTCAATCACCGCCGGGTCGCGGGAGAAGAGCTGCATAACAAAGCTGCTGCCGAAATAGAACAGCGCCTCAATCAGGAAGGTCGTGCCGAAGGCCATGCACAGGCAAACGCGCGTGCTCTTGCGCATGCGGTCGTATTTCTGCGCGCCGAAGTTCTGACCCACAAAGGTGGTGATGGACACGCCGAACGCGCCGATGACCATCCAGAAGAAACCGTCAATTTTGCCGTAGGCCGTGTAGGCGGCGATGACCGTCGTGCCGAAAGAGTTGACTGTGGATTGCAGAATCGCGTTGGAGATGGAATACAGCACGGACTGCATGCCCGCGGGCAGACCGATGCGGACGATGTCCTTCAGCAGCTTGCCGGAAAAGCCCAACTGCCGCGGCACAAAGCGAATCGCCGTCTCGGAGCGCATCAGAGTCGCCATGACCAGCACCGCGCTGATCAGCTGGGAGAGGATCGTCGCAATGCCCACGCCCGCAACGCCGAGTTTGAGCCCCACAACGAAGGCCAGATCCAGTATGATGTTGCAGATGCAGCTGATGATCAGGAAATAGAGCGGGCGCTTGGAATCGCCCACCGCGCGCAGAATCGACGAGCCGATGTTATAGATCAGGGACGGGATCGTGCCCGCAAAATAGATTCGCATATAGGTCGCGGAAAGCTCGATCACGTCGTCCGGGGTGCTCATTAGGGAGAGCGCCCAACGGGAGAGCGCGATGCCGACCACGGTCAGAAACGCGCCGCAGGCCAGGCAAAGCGCCACAGCGGTGTGCACGGTTTTGCTCACGCCGCGGATGTCGCCGCTGCCCCAGAACTGCGCGATGATGACCGTCGCGCCGGAGGTCAGGCCGACGAAGAAGCCCACCAGCAGGTTGATCAGCGTGCCGGCCGTGCCGCCGACGGCTGCCAGCGCCTCCGTGCCCACAAACTGACCCACCACCACCGCGTCCACGGTATTGTACATCTGCTGGAAGAAAGTTCCCAGCAAAATCGGAAAAAAGTAGAGCAGCAGCTGCTTCCAGATCACGCCTTCGGTAATGCCGTTGCCCTTCAAATTCTCTTGTTTCGCCACGTTTTTTCCGCCCTTGCCCTTTCTGTTTGATCTGCCTGCCGGCACAGTGCGCCGTAAGCGTCCAATCCCAATCGTATCACAAACTCTGTAGATTGTAAACACCGCTGAAAAAACATCTCCGAAAAAAGCGAAACGTTCTGCATCAAAATCCCGCGTTTTCCACAAACTACCTGTGCAGAAAAAGCGGAACAGGAGGAATATATTCGAATGCTGACGATGTTTGTGCGGGCGCTCGTGCTGTATGTGCTGGTGATTTTGCTGATGCGCCTGATGGGGAAGCGGCAAATCGGCCAGCTCCAGCCCTTTGAGCTGGTGTTCACGGTCATCATCGCAGACCTTGCAGCCACGCCCATGTCGGACGTGGGCATCCCGCTGTTCTACGGCGTGCTGCCGATGGCGGCACTGATGCTGTGCTACGCAATCTTTTCCCTGTTGGTGCTCAAATGCGAAAAGGCGCGGGAGCTGCTCTCCGGCCGTCCGACGATCCTGGTCAAGGACGGTGTGATCGACCAAAAAGCGATGGAAAAGCAGGGCTTTACGATCCCGGCGCTGATGGAGCAGGTGCGCGAGCGCGGCATCCAGAATCTGAGCGAGGTGGGATGCGCGGTGCTGGAAATCTCCGGGCAAGTCAATGTGTTCCCCATTGCAGCCAAGCGAAACGTTACGCCGGAGGATCTGGATCTGCATCCCGCCTATGAAAACCTGCCGCTGCACCTGATCCTGGACGGCAAGCTGCAGGCTGACAGCCTGCGCAGCGCAGGGCTGAACGCAGATTGGCTGCTGCAGCAGCTACACCGCTTCAAGCTGGGGATCGAAAACACCTATTTCTGCTCACTCGATACAGACGGCGTGATTTGCGCACAGAAGAAGCAGGAAAAGCGTGTGCATTTTGCGCAGGCGCTCAAGCCGGAAGAAGCGAGGTGGTAAGATGCGGACGAACATCGCAATGATCGTGCTGGCGCTGCTGCTGGTGGCGACGTGTTCGGTGTGCATCGGCCGAATGGCGCACCGGGCGCAGGAACTGACGTCTTGCGCGCAGGCCGCGGCAGATGCGCTGCCAAATGATCCCGAAACCACTCGGCAGCGCCTTGCCGAGTTCGAATCCCTATGGCAAAAAACCGAGCCGCACTGGCAGTTCATCGCCATCCACGAGGATTTGGAAGAGGTCTCGTTGGCGCTGCGGGAGACGCAGGATGCACTGCTGACGGACGATCTTTCCGCCGCAAAAGCCGCCTGCGACCGCATAGCCGAAGCGGTCGAAACGATTCTGCACAAGGAGCTGCCCACGCCGGGGAATATTTTTTAGCGAAACTTGACATAAAAGAATTGTCTTTTTCAGCGCATCTGCTATACTGTAAAAAAATGATGAACTTCATGTTCAGGAAAGAGGCGCGCTGATGGAGTCAAAACACTTAGCGATGCTGAAGGACATTCGCCGCATGGTGGACGAGAGCGGAGTGGAACAATTTCTGGACCCTTACCCCTTCCGCAGCCGGGCGGATCATATGTACCGCAGCTACTGCTGGGCTAAGCGAATCCTCCCCTGCCGGCCGGACGCAGACGCAGAACTGACGCTGGTGGCGATACTCTTCCATGACATCGGCGTGATTCGCGCCACGCCGGAGCGGCTCAAGGAGGGGCATGATCTGCTGGGAGCGGACATCGCCTGCGACTATCTGGTTCATCACGGTTACAGTGCCGCCTTTGCGGACACCGCCGCCGCATTGATCGCCGGTCATCAGCAGCGCGACCTGCTGCAAACCGGCCAGACCACGATCGAGCACATCATCCTGATGGAAGCGGACATGCTCGACGAGCGCGGCGCGCTGGGCATCGTTTGGGATGCAATGGCGGAGGGCTCCAAGACCGATCAATCCTACCTCTGGACACTGGAGCGCTTCAAAACCCGCAAGCTCTACCGCCGTCCCGAGCGCAACCCGATGTACACCGAGTTGGCGCGCGCCTTCTGGGCAGAAAAGCAGAAGCTGCACATGAATTTCGTGCTGGCACTCGAGCGCGATCTGGGACTGACGGACAACTGAAAAAACAAAAGGCGCTGTCTTTGCAGTTTCCCGGCAAAGACAACGCCTTTTTTCGTTTACTCTTTGGGCGTAAACAGCGTCCATTCCTGATCGACCAGCACGACAAGCCCGTCTTCCGTCCGCGCATAGGGCGCGCCGGTTTCGCCGAAGTTGGCCTCGCCCTCCTTTTCCGGCCATTGGCTGAGCGGCACGACGGAGGAAACCTTGCCCAGCAAAGCGCTCTCATCCACCTCACCGGGAAACTCCTCTCCCGTGGTACAATAGACCTGTCCTTCCACCATCACGGCAGGAACCAGCACATCGGGCGTGTTCGGTTCCTTTTCCGCACAGCCGCTCAGCATCAGGATCGCAGCTGCCACGCAAAGCATCTTTTGCAGCATTCGTTTCACACCATCGCCTCCTTACAAAAAAGGGACTTCCGTTTTGTGGAAATCCCTTAAAATGCGTTTTGAAATTACAGCAGCATGGCCGCGCCGTCTGCACGCAGGCTAGCGCCGGAGATGTGCTCCGCCTCTTCGGAGGCCAGGTAGACGCAAGCCCAACCATCGTCATCCGGCAGGCCGATACGTCCCAGCGGATATGCAGGATACTTCTCATAGAACTCCTGAGGCAGCTCAAAGCTTGCCTTCGGGAAGGGGCGCGGATTGCCGCTCTTGAACTCGATCTTCACGCCCGCAGGCATGATCATGTTCACGCGCACGCCGTACTTGGCGAACTCGATGGCAGCTTCACGCATCAGCATGTGCATGCCGCCCTTGGTCATGGCGTACACCGGGTCGAAGTCGGTGGGGCGCTTGCCGTGGACAGAGGAAATGCAGGTGATGGAACCCTTGGTCTCCTTCAGATAAGGCAGAACTGCCTGCATCATGTTGATGTAGCCGCCGAGGTTGACGTGCATCAGCAGGTCATAGTCCTTGAGCGGATATTCGCCCAGCATCCACTGCTTCTGAAGTGCAGCGTTGTTGACCAGACCATCGATGCGCCCGAAGCGCTCATAGGTCGCCTTAACCATGGCCTTGGCCTGCTCCGGATCGGAAACATCCGCCTGATAGACGAATGCGCAGTCCTCACCGCCGATGGCCTGAATTTCCTTGAGGGTCTCCTCCGCCATGGCGGCGTTGGAGTTGCAGTTGATGCAGCACTTGGCTCCGGACTTGACAAAGCAACGCACGATACCCTTGCCGATGCCCTTGCCGCTACCAGTGACAATATAGACCTTACCGGTCAGATCAAACGGTTTTTTCATCTCAATGCGCCCCCTTAATCTCTGAAGCCGTAGAACAGCTCAAAGCCGCCGTCTGCGCGCAGATTTGCGCCATTGACAAAGTCGGCGTCGGAGCTGGCCAGGAATGCCGCGACCGATGCAATCTCGTCGTTGGTTCCGGCTTTCTTTCTCGGGATGCGCCGTGCCATCAGACCCATGGCATAGAGCGGAGAGAACTCGCTCTCAAAGAGCTTATCATCGCCCTCGACAGCACCCGCTTCGATCAGGTTGGTCTGGATGCCGAGGCGGCCGAAATACAGTGCGCTCTCCTTGCAGAGCATATTGAGGCAGCCCTTGGAGATAGAGTACATCACGGCAGAGCCGTTGGGCTTGTCGCAGTGGATGGAGCTGACGATGACGATCTTGCCGTTGCCATACTCCGCCATGTGCGCGCCGACGATGCGGGTGAGCACGAAGCAGCTCTTGGTATTGTCGTTGAGCTGGCTCTCGAACACATCGCGGGTCAGGTTCTCCAGATGAGTACGGATGACGTCGTTGTTGTTGTACACCAGCACGTCGATGCGGCCGAATTTTGCTTTGACCTCATCAACCAATGCTTCCGCACCTTCATAGGTGAGTATGTCGGGCGTGACGATCATGCCCTTTGCGCCTTTTGCCTCGATCTTTCCCAGCAGCTCTTCCGTGCCGCTGCCCAGAACCAGGTTCGCGCCCTCGCTTGCAAAGCGGAGTGCCAGCGCCTCACCCTGTGCGGTGTTAGCCTGTGTCACATAAACAGTTTTACCGCTGAAACGCATGTGAGTATCCCCCCATTTTTTTATGTGTGTGACATTCACCGTTTCTTATTATGCCACGAATCGGAGCAAATTGCAATATAAAAAGTGTCCGTATTCCCTTCTTTTTTTACCCAAACCGTAAGAAGAGCGCTGCTGGCGCAGCGCTCTTCTTTATACTTCTGTTTGTAAAACTTAGGACCACAGACGATCGTGAGAGTCCCAATCGTTCCACTCGTCGGTGGATTCCCACAGGCCGGGGATTTCGGGATGGATGTGCTCCTTGAGGACTTCGTCATCCAGCTCGTCGATACCGATACCGGGCTTCTCGGGAACCGCCATGAAGCCGTCCACAATGCGGGGCTTCTCGGTGTCCTTGACCATGTCGGACCACCAATCGACGTCGTTGGAGTGGAACTCCAAGCCGAGGAAGTTGTTGGTCGCAGCAGCGACATGCACAGCCGCCAGGCAGGCAACAGGGGTCTCTGCCATGTGCAGAGCCATCGCAACGCCGCACTCCTCAGCGTAATCGCCGATCTTCTTGGTCTCGTAGATACCGCCGGAGGACAGGATGTCGGGATGGATGATGGAAACCGCACGGTTGTCCAGCAGGGGCTTGAAGTTCTCGAGCAGGTAGATATCCTCACCGGTCGCGATGGGGGTGGTGGAAGCGTTGTGCAGGCGCACATACTGCTCGGTCAGCTGCCACGGGATCATATCCTCGAGCCAGCACATATTGTAATCTTCCAGACGGTTGGCCAGCTTGATGCAGTCCTCAACGCCGATGTGACCGAAGTGGTCGATGGACAGCGGGATCTCATAGCCGATCACCGAACGGACTTCCTTGACATAGTTCTCCAGGTAATCGAAGCCCTTCTTGGTGATGTGAATGCCGGTGAAGGGATGCGCAATGTTGTTCTGGTCGTAGGAACGGTTCGCCCACCAACGAGCAGCAGCCTTGTCGCCGCGAGCCTTGGCTTCGCGAGCCATCTCGGCGGTGTGGTGATACTCATCCAGGAAACCGACAGGAGCGGACAGGCCGCCCTCGACATCCCAGAGCTGGTTGATGCCCAGGTCCATCTTCAGCATGGTGTAGCCGTGCTTCTCAACGCGCTTCTTCAGAGCGTCGCCCATGTTCAGGCCGGTATCCTTGCCGTCAACGTCGGTATCGCAGTACATACGAACCTTGTCGCGGAACTTACCGCCGAGCATCTGGTAAACCGGAATGCCGTAGGCCTTACCGGCGATATCCCACAGCGCGAGTTCCACGCCGCAGACGCCGCCCGCCTGACGAGACATACCGCCGAACTGCTTGATGCGGCGGAAGATCTTGTCGATGTTGCAGGGGTTCTCACCGATGAGGATACGCTTGAGCATCTGAGCATAGAGCTTGGACGCGCCGTCGCGGACTTCACCGTAACCCGTGATGCCCTGGTTGGTCTCAATACGCAGCAGGGTGCAGTGCATGGGGGCGCCAACGATGTCAACAAAACGCATGTCCGTGATGCGAAGATCACTGGGCTTGGAGTTCGTGTTGACATGGGCAAGAGTCTGTTCAAAATTCTCGGCCATTGTTTTCATCCTCCCTGATGTTCTCTATGTCCCGAATCCGGCCAAAGCTCGGTTCCGGTTTTCTTACGTTTTTTACTATACACGTTTTTGCGTTAAGTTGCAAGACTCTTTTCGCATTGCGAACAAAAGTCCCGTATTGTGAAACCATCCTGGTCTTTTTACGCATCTCAGTTCATTTTCAGCATCCAGGAAGCTATTTTATCCGTCACAGCCTGATCGACATGCCCCTCCTGTAAATATTCCGCGATCGTCCCCCTGCGCTTGAAAGCGGTATCCCGGACAAAAAGATGATTCAGCTCCGGCCAGAGCACAAATTCCTTCTCCCCCGCATAATTCTCCAGCGCCTTCTGCCAGGATTTGTAATCCGCCGTATCCATCTGAAAGTCGTTCTCACCCTGCATCACCAGAATCGGGATGTCCAACTGCGCAAGGCTCTCCTCCACGGGATGAGCGTAAAGATCCTTCAGATACGGAACCGGAATGCCGAACAGTGTGTCGGAATCCTTCATGTTTTTCAGCTTATCAATTTTCTTATATTCCTTTTTGATGACATTCTGTTGAGACGCATCGTCGGTCTGCGCCATGTTCTGATCGTAGACAATGTCCAGGTATCCTCTCGCTGAACCTGCCAGAGAAACGATCCCGGCGACCTTTCCACTCTGTGCTGCAATGCGCGGAGCCAGCATGCCGCCCAGCGAATGCCCGACAAGCACAATGGCGTCTGCATCGATACCGGGGGTTTTCGCAAGGGTTTCCACCGCCAGAAGCGCGTCATCGATCACTTCCTCCTGCACGGTCATGGCGTTGATCTGCTCCTCGGTGTAGGTCGAAGCGTAGGTATAGGTACGCTTATCGTAGCGCAGGGACGCCACGCCCAGCTGCGCCAGCCCGTGCGCAATGTCGGCAAAGGGTACGCAGCCGCCGATGGCCTCGTTGCAGTCCGACGCGCCGGAGCCTTGTACCAGCACCACCGCCGGGAGCTCTTCGCCCGCCGCCGCGTCAGCCGGGCGGGTCAATATCGCGCGCAGCGGTGTATCCGTGCCCTCTCCCAGCACGATTTCTTCCTCCACAACGCCTTCGGGCACGGCGACGGTGTAGCTCACCTTGGGATCGTGCTCGCCGAACCAAAGCCCCGCCACGCCCTTTTCCGCATCGTAGGTCATTTGAATCGAGCAGCCGCCGTGGGTGTGTGTCACCTGCGCCACAATGGTGTACTCCCCGTTGATCTTATAGGGCTTGCGCGCATCCACCGTCACCGGATCGCCGTAGGCAAGACGCACCTGCTCCCAGTTTTCCTGCAAGGAATCGGCGCTCATCTTGTTTTGCAGGTTTTCCGCCAGCAGCGCATAGCAGGTGGCATAGTCCTCATGGAAGAGTGCATTGGTGAAGTTTTCCGCCAGCGCATAATAGGGGGCGGCTTCTTCATCGCCGATCTCCTCTACTTCATTTTGAAACAGCGTGCAGCCGGAAAGCGGCAGCAGCATCAGCGTAAGCGCAAGCAGTGCGCAAAGCAATTTCTTTTTCATCGCACATCGGGTTCCTTTCGCGTTTTCACCCAGTATAGCGCAATTCGGGAATCAGCACAAGCGCGCCATGACAAAAGCTCCTGCAAAGCAGGAGCTTTCATAAAGACTGTCTTACTTTTCGTAGCGCTCAATGATCTCAAAGCACATTCTCGCATTGTGGTAGGGGCACTTCCAGCCGTCAATCTTGCTCTCGTACCCAGAAAGCACCTCGCCGCTGTTGCCCAGCATCGTGAACCACTCGCCGTATTCGTGATCGACCACAAACAGGTCGATGTATTCAAATGCCTTCAGCGACGCATCGAGGAAGTGCTGCTCCCCGCTCATCTGCCAGGCGTTGAGGAAGCCCACGACGGTTTCCGCCTGCACCCACCAGGAGCGGTTGGTGTTGATGTGGCGGGTGACGGGGTTGTATTCGTAGATCATGGAGCCGTCGGGCAGAATGGATTCCTCCAGGCAGACCGCCGCCATGGCCAGGCACTTGGGCGCAGACTTTTCTTCCATGTCTTTCTCACCCAGCACCTCCGCCGTCTCGGTCATCAGCCAGGTACCCTCGATGTCGTGGCCGTAGCTGATCTCCGGCGTGGTCCAGCTCCAGTCGTCGCGGAAGAACATCTTGAAGTGGTGGATTTCAGAGTCATAGACCTTGTCCAGCATGATGTTCAGGTGCTGGCGAACCTTTGCGATCTGCTCCGGGGTGCGCAGCACACGCAGCAGGCCGGTGTAGGCCTCGATCAGGTGCAGATGGGTGTTCATGGTCTTGGTGGCCTCGGCCTCGGGGTTGATGTTGGAGCCCTGGTTGGCAGGGTTATAGCTCCAATCGCGCGCAAGGATCTCAATGTAGCCGGGATGATCGGGCGTATAGGCGTGCTGCTCCAGCAGGTCGCGGATGGCAACGGCCTTGTCGCGCGCCTCGGTATCGCCGGTGGCGCGGCAGTATTCGCTCAGTGCGTAGATGGCAAAGGCCTGACCGTAGACAAACTTCTTGTCGTCAATGGCGTTGCCCTTGCAGTCGAGCATGAAGTAGCAGCCGCCGTACTGCTTATCGATGAAGTATTCGCAGAAATAGTCATAGGCGCGCTTGGCGAGCTTGAGATATTTTTCGTCCTTGAGGATGCGGTAAGCGGATGCAAAGGTCCACACCAGGCGGGCGTTGAGCACAAGGCACTTGGTGCCCCCCTTGACGGGCATGCCCTCGCGCGTCACGACACCGTAAAAGCCTCCGTTTTCCTCATCCACGTCATACTTTTCCCAGAAGGGGAGAATGTCCTCCAGCAGCTCCTTTTTCGCCATCTCGTAAAGGTGGGTAAACTTCGGGTCTTTCATGGTTCCGGCCTCCTGTTTTTTATTTGAATTCAGGGATTTTTATCCGCTTTCATTATAGCAGAACCCGCAGAAAAGTACAGGCTTTTCTGCGGGTTCCAAAGACATTTTTCAATTTCTGAACTGGTAACGGTAGAGCTCGGCGTAAACGCCGTTCTTCGCCAGCAGTTCCTCGTGCGTACCGCGCTCCTGGATGCCCTTGTCGCCGATGACGATGATCTCGTCCGCATTTTTGATGGTGGAAAGGCGGTGCGCCACCACCAGGCAGGTGCGCCCGGCGCTAAGCTGTTCCAGAGATTCCTGAATCAGCATCTCCGTCGCGTTGTCCAGCGCGGAAGTCGCCTCATCCAGGATCAGGATCGAGGGGTTTTTGAGGAACACGCGGGCGATGGAAATGCGCTGCTTCTGCCCGCCGGAGAGCTTCACGCCGCGTTCGCCGATGTAGGTGTCATACCCATCCTCCATCGCCAGAATTGTGTCGTGGATGTTGGCCTTCTTGGCGGCGGCGATGATTTCCTCGTCGGTCGCGTTCAGGTTTCCGTAAGCGATGTTTTCGCGGATGGTGCCGGTAAAGAGGAACACGTCCTGCGCCACCATACCGATGCTGCGCCGCAGGGACAGACGGGACAGCGTCGTGATGTCCTGACCGTCGATGCTGATTTTGCCGCCCGTGACCTCATAAAAGCGCGGAATCAAATTACAGACCGTGGTCTTGCCGCCGCCGGAGGGGCCGACCAGCGCCACGGTTTTGCCCGGATCAATATGCATGGACATATGGGAGATGACGCTGCGGTGCTCCTTGCCGTCCTCGTTTTTCGCCTCATAGGAGAAGGACACATTGTCAAAGTCGATCGAGCCCTTGACGTTTTTGAGTTCCTTGGCGTCGGGCGCTTCGCTCTCCTCCGGCTGCGCCATGATCTCGTTGAAGCGGTGATAACCTGTCAGGCCGTTCTGGAACTGCTCGACGAAGTTGATCAGCTTGCGCACCGGGGTGAGGAAGGTGTTGACATAGAGCAGAAACATCATCAGTTCGCCCACGTCGATCTTGCCGAGGAAATAGAACGCGCCGCCCGCGACCAGCACGACGAAATACATCATGTCGGTCATGAAGTTGGACACCGCGCCAAACTGCCCCATGACCTTCATGCAGCAATTGCGCGATTCAATGTAGATCTGGTTGTAATGGCGGAACTTCTCCTCCTCATGCTCGCCGCTGGTATAGGAGCGGGAGACGCGGATGCCGGAGATCGCGTTTTCCAGGTTGGCGTTGACCTCGCCCATCTCCACGCGGGACTTGGCAAAGGCGTCGTTGAGCTTATGCCGCATCTTGGCCGTGAACCACACGACGAAGGGGAGCGTAGCAAAGATGATGAGCGTCAGCGTCAGCGACACGGTGGACATGACGATGAACACGCCCACCAGCGTCACCAGCGAGATGAACAGATCCTCCGGGCCGTGGTGGGAAAGCTCGGAGATGTCCATCAGGTCGTTGATGATGCGGGACATGATCGTGCCCGATTTGTTTTCGTCAAAATACGAAAACGGCAGCTTCTGCAATTTGTGGAACACGGTCTGGCGCATATCGCCCTGCAAGCGGTTGCCCATCACATGACCGTAGTACTGCACAAAATAGTTCATACCCATCTTGATCAAATAGATGACCAGCAACACCGCCGACCAGAGCAGGAACATGTTCCACATTTTGTTGGGCACATAGACGTTGATGATGTTGCGCGCAATGGTAGGATAAAACAGATCCGCCAGCGCAATCACCATCGCACAGACCATGTCCCAGTAGAACAGCTTCCTGTGCGGCTTGTAAAAACCGATAAAGTCCTTCAGCATTTTCATTGAGCCTTTTTTCCCCCGTTTTTTCTTATTTTCTTTATTTGCACCATTTTCCCATTCGGAGCATTGACTCTCCTTTTTTCAAGGGGATCTGGCGTGCAGCGCCTGAAGGTTTGCCCCTTGTCCCTGTCTGGCAGGGTTTGACTGACGATCCTGAAGCATGAGCCCCTCTTCACCCCTTGCCGGACTTTTTCCGCTTGTACGGCTCGTACTTTTCTTCCCAAACGTCCAGCAGCTTGGTCAGCAGCCGGTTCAGCTCCGCCCGCTCCTCTTCCTCCAGCGGCTCCATCAGCGTTTCGTCGCTCGGTTCTTCCTTTTTTCCGTCGAACTCCGCTCGGCCCTGCGCCGTCAGATGCACCAGCACGCGGCGGTTGTCCGCCTCGTCGCGGACGCGCTCGATCAGCCCGCGCCCTTCCAGCTTGGACAGCAGCTCGCTTCCCGATCCCGGCTGCACGCCCAGCTGCTCCAATATCTGCTGTTGCGGAAGCGTTTTCTTTTCTGTCAGCAATTCCAGCACGCGGGTTTGCCCGCGCTTTTCCCCGATGTGATGATAAAGGATGTGCCCGCAACGGCGTAGCGATGCAACGGCCTTTGTGCTGTTCTCTTCTTCCACAGCTTTCCCTCCTGCCCAAATTGTTTCTGTACCTAAACACTTTATCCGTATCGTAACACAGACCCCGACTTCTGTCAAGGTCTGCCTCCTTCTTCCGGTTCGCTCTGCCGCCTATTTTCTATAAAAAAAGAAAATCGCAGCCATCTTCGCCATTGCTCAGGGTCTTTGTCCGCGAAAAGCCTATTTTGCTCGGCCCGCCGTAGATCACGTCATCCGCGCCGCAAAACAGGCGGCAAAGCTCTGCGCAACCGTTCTCCCGGCAGGCCGTGTGCCAAAGGCATTTGCGGATCGTGACGCCAGAAAATACCCGACTGCGGCGCTGCATATTCTCCTCTAGCTCCGTTCTGCACACCACGCTGACAAAGCCCCCGCTATCCATTGCATCGGCGCGACCTCCATCTTGACCATGGACCTATGCGTGCCCGCCGCAACCTTTTCCATCATGTATTTTCACATGAGCGTGTAGGCTTCTTCTTGTGAAGGACCTTTTTTCAGCAAGGCCCGATACAGCGCGATGCACGGCAATCATCCGTTCTGTTCCGCCCATTTCAGCAGCGCGTCCGCGTCGTTCGGCAAGGTTCCTTCCACCACCTGGTCGAGCAGGCGGTTCAGCATTGCGCCGACTTCTTTGCCGCGCAGTCCCAACTGCTGCATATCGCGCCCACCGACTGCCATCTGCTTTAAGTTCCAGCAATCGCCGCGCGCCAGCACACACTCCACCGGTGCTGTGTCCCAGCCCTTCAGGCGGCAGAGCTGCAGCGCACGCTCACATCCCGCTTCTCTCAGAAGCCGCCGCACGTCCGCGTCGTTCTGCGGAGCCGTTCTATTCCGCATGTCCAGCAGCTCCGCCACCGCGCGGAGGGTTTCCTTGTCCAGCCGCAGGGCATTGAGCGCCCGTTCCGGCTGCGGAGCATAACGCAGCACATGCGCCAGCCGCAGCGACAGCTCCGGCGGCACGCGGTTCAGTCCCTGCGCATCCGGCAGCACGTTCATCGCCGCACAGAGCACATCGGAAAAGGCAAACGCAATCTCTTCCGCCGCTTGACCGCAGAGCAGCTTTCCCAGCTCCGCCGTCACGCGCTCCCGCGCGACATACTGCAATTCGTCCTTCCGCGCCCGCGCCGCGTCTGCCGTGCGCTTTTCGATCTCAAAACCGTAGACCGCGGCAAAGCGCAGCGCCCGCAAAATGCGCAGCGCATCCTCCTCAAAGCGCTTTTCCGCCTTACCCACGCAGCGGATGCAGCGCCTTTTCAAGTCCTCCTGTCCGCCGAACGGGTCGCGCAGGCCGCGCCGGGAGCTGTAAGCCATGGCGTTGACGGTGAAATCCCGCCGCTGCAAATCGCTCTCCAAATCGCGCACAAACTGTACGCCGTCCGGGTGGCGATGGTCGGCGTAGTCCCCGTCCACGCGGTAGGTCGTCACCTCAAAGGGCTGGCCGCCGATCAGCACCGTCACCGTCCCGTGGATCAGCCCGGTTTCGATCACGCGCTCCCCGGCAAAGGCCGTTTCGGTCTGCTCCGGCAGGGCATTGGTGCACACGTCATAGTCCTTCGGCTCCAGCCCCAGCAGCGCATCGCGCACGCAGCCGCCCACCACATAGGCTTCAAACCCTGCGTTTTCCAGCTTTTCCAGCACATAGGCCGCGCTTTCCGGCAGCACCATTTTTCTTTCCTCCCTCTTAAACCTGCGCGCCGCGGTCTGACCGCTCAATCACCGCAAGGTCGTCCAGCATCTTCTTGCCCAGCAGCCGTTCGTAGCGCGCCCGCGTCTTTTCCTGCGTGAAAAAATGCGGCGTCATGTGCCAGACGATCAGCGCCGCCACGCGCAGCCGCTCGCTCTCCGGCACTGCCGCCGGGAATTTCACGAACAGGCTCTCATAGGCCGAGGCAAATTCGTGCCCGTAATAATGCGCCGTGGGCGACGGATTGCCATGGCTGTCAAAAAACGCCTTGGTCTGCCGCTTGCCGATATCGTGCAGCAGCGCGGCCAACTGAAGCACAGCGTCGTCCGGCCGCTCCTTTGCAGCCCATCGCGCCGCCAGCAGGCAGTGCATCCCGATCGAATGTTTGTGAAACGGATTGTCCTGCGGCAGAAACACCAGCCCGTCCTTTCCGAAAAACAGCTCCATCAGTTCGATCTTTTCGCAGCTTTCGTCATAGCGCAGCTCGATTTCGTCCCAGCCCTCGTAGGTTTCCGGCGGCTGAAAGGACAGATATTGCTCCCATACCTCTTTTTCACGTTCAGGACAACGCGCCTGGCACTGCTCCACCGGCCGCAGCGTCACCACGGCGCGCTTGACAGCGGGTACACCGCGCAGCTGTTCCAGAATGCCCCTGCGCGTCCGTGCGCGGAGGTTCGGCGCATCCAGCACGGCGCTTTCTCCGCCCTTGACCCGCCGCACCGCTTCCTCCGCCGTCCGGATGCGTATCCCTTCCGCCTGCACGTCCTCTCTGCCCGAGCCATCCAGCCCGATCACCATCGTCAATACCGGTTCCATGCGCCGCCCCCTTCTTTTGTTGCTTTTTTATTATACCGCCGGCCGCACGCCCGCACAACGGTTTACTTATGAAGAAATAAGTGCTATAATGAGCAAAAATTATCATGGAGGTGTAAAACCATCATGCTGACGGATCTGACTTACCTTGCCTATCCGCTGCCCGAAGACATCGAGCGGCTGGTCTATACCGGCGATCTTTCGCGCGCGCTGCGCGTCATTGAAATGCGCCTTGCCAACGACAAAGTGCCGCAGGCACTGAAAAACCGTCTTCGCTTTGAGGAGCGGATCATCCGCGAAATCCCGCTGAGCTACAACGTGAGCGAGGGCGAAATGCTGGTGCAGCTGCAAAGCGCCTTCCGCGATTTCACCAAGGAGGACATGGAGCGCCTGCGCGATGAGGGCACGCTGGACTGGGTGATGATCGACGGAAGCGTCTTCTACAAGGATAACGCACTTTCCAGCGCCGTAAAGACCCGACCGGATCTGCACGCCCGTTTGCTTGATCCTCATGCGCTGGACGAATCCAACGCAAACGCGCAGCTGCTGGACGACGTCATCGCCCGCATGAAGCGCGACGGCCATATGCACATCCGCTGCAAAATGCGCACGACGCTCACCATCGAGCCGCACGCGCAGCGCCCCGGTCAGCGCATCCATGTCTATATGCCCGTGCCGCTCAAGGACGCGCAGTGCACGCCGGTTTCCATCGCCACCGTGCCGGAAGCAACCAAGATCAGCGCCGAGGATCACCCGCAGCGCACCGCTTATTTTGACACGATCTATCAGAAGGACATGCCCTTTGTGACGGAATTTACCTATGAGATCGACGCGCCCTACGTCAAGCCCGACCCGCGGGAAGTGATTTCCGACCGTCCGAATTTTGACATTCAGGAGTCCCTGCCGCACATCCGCTTCACGCCCTTCATCCGTGCGCTGTGCGCCGAGCTCAAGGGGAGCGAGAACAATCCCCTGCTCATCGCGCGCCGCTTCTACGATTACTGCACGACGCAGGCGGTCTACCGCTTCGTTCCGCCGTATTTCACCAAGGTGAACATTCCGGAGTATTTCGCCGCCGGTCAGCGCGGTGACTGCGGCATGCACGCCATCACCTTCATCACGCTCTGCCGCTGCGCAGGCATTCCGGCCCAGTGGCAGGCAGGGCTCTATGCCCGCCCCACCGACGTGGGCAACCACGACTGGGCGCGGTTCTACATTGCCCCCTACGGCTGGCTGTATGCGGACTGCTCCTTCGGCGGCTCGGCGTACCGCGCAGGCGCTCTCGATCGCTGGGATTTCTACTTCGGCAACCTCGATCCCTTCCGCATGGTCGCCAACCGTGCCTTCCAGCAGGATTTCGATCCGCCGATGCACGATTTGCGCGCCGATCCCTATGACAGCCAGAGCGGCGAGGTTGAATACGACGACCAGAGCCTGACCTACCATGATTTCACGATGAACCGCGAGATTCTCTCCTGGGAAGAGCTTTCCTAAAAGCTGCAGCACAACAAAATCCCCGCAACTCCCGATTTTTCACGGAAGTGCGGGGATTTTTATGTCTTTTTAGCGAAGCTCCATGGGATTGGTCACGACGGGCTTGCCGTCCGCATCCAGCAGCGGCGTCAATCCCGCTGCGTTGCCATTAAAATGGAACAGGTAATTCACGCCGGTTTCCCGATCCACCCAGATCTCCATGCAGTTGATCATTCCCTGTTCGTAGACCTTGATAAATCTTTCGTCCTGCTTTGCCATGGTTCTTCCTCCTTACATGCCTTCGATCATATCGACCGCCTGCACCACCAGCTGGCCGACGGTCACATCCTGCAGCCCGGCGATGCGGTTGTCACAATGGTTGATGGGGATGAGCACGCGCTGGGCGCTGCTCTGCCCGACGGCGACCGCCATTTTCGGCGTGACCTCCCCCCAAAGCGAATCCGCGATCACGATGCCGATGGGCCCGACGATCACATCCGCCCGGCGGCAGCCGACGACGACGGCATTTTCGCCCGTAGCGGCATGGTGCGCGCCCGCCTTGAGCATCGCTGCGGTCGCGGCGCTGTTGGTGCCCACGGCGGTGATTTCCGCCGACGGCATGCGCCGAAGCAACTCAGCCACCAGCTGCCGTCCAATGCCGCCGCCCTGCGCGTCGATCACGAGTATGTTCATAAGTTTCCATCCCCTCCAACCTTTTTTCCGCCTTCAGTATAGCGCGGCGGCGCGCACGCTGTAAAGCGTTCCCGTCCAACTTGACGCTACCTTTACACAAAAACAGCGGATTGATATAATAAGTAGAGAGACAGAGCAAAGGGGTGGAGCGCAATGTACCGCGCAATTGTAATCGACGACGAAAAGTGGACGCTGATGGGCATCTGCCGGACCTTTCACTGGGAAGAAGAAGGCTTTGAGCAGCCCTTTTCGACCACCGATCCTGAGGAATGGCTGGCGCAGATCCTCGCCGCGCCGCCGGACGCGGTGTTTGTAGACATCCGCATGCCGGAAATGACCGGGCTGGAATTGATGGCCACAGCGCGTCAAAACGGCGTCGCATCCGAATTTGTCATCATATCCGGCCTCCAGGATTTTGAAAACGCGCGCACCGCGATGAAATACGCCGCATTTGACTATCTGCTCAAGCCGCTGGATCAGGAAACCGCGCAGCAGCTGCTGCACAAGCTGCATCTGCATTTGGACAGCCAAAACGGTTCTGCGCGGCTGAGCGCGCCGGTGGAAGAGGTGCATCGCCGCCTGCTGGAAACCTCCAGCGGAGATCGCAGCGAAGCGCCGGAGGATGCGTTTTCCCGCCTGGTTCGCTATGTCGAAGAGCACCTGGACGAGCCGCTGCTGCTCAAGGATATTTCTGCGCACTTCTTTTTGACGCCGAATTATGTCTCCTCCCTCTTCCGCGAGCGGCTGAACACCACTTACAGCGAGTACTTAAATTCCCTGCGCGTGGCCAAGGCGATGCGTCTGCTGCGCCACACCCAGCGCAGCGTGGAGGACATCGCGCAAAACTGCGGTTATTCCGACGGCCGCTATTTTTCTCGCGTTTTTCACAAGCAGACGGGCGTCAGTCCTCTGCAATACCGGAAGGGATGACGCCAGATGGGACATTTTCGGATCAACGGCATTTCACGCCGCATCACGCTGACGCTACTTTGCGGCATGCTGATCCTGATGCTGGTGCTGGGCGTCTATATGCTCAACGTCATTTCCCACACCAATCAGGAAAGCCGCACCTATGCGCTATCCATGACCGACAACATGACCGACCTGATCTCCAACAAGGCCTCGGCCATTGCGCGTGTCTCCTCCCTGCTGGCGCAAAACAACTACGTCGAGGACTATTTTGATTCCACCAATGTGGCGCAGCGCGCGGCGAGCATCAAGGTGTTCAACAGCCTGGCTTCCACCGTCATTGGGGAAAACACGGATATCCTCGCCGTAAGCCTGACGGGTGCGGAGGGCACTACCATCACGGTGGGAACGCTGATGGACGCGGTCGTGCTGTCCTCGCTGGAAAACGCTTATCCTGAAATCCGTGGGGACACGCCGTTTTCTCCCTTCTTCACTAAAGCGCTCAAAATGGAGGGGCGTCTGCCTTTTTATGCTTATGTGATGCCAATTTACGATACCGACAGCATCACCCCGCGGCGGAAGCTGGCCTCCTGCATCGTGCTGTGCGATCTGCGCCGCTTGCAGGAGGTGCTCGACCAGCAGCTGACCGATACCTTCTGCGGCATCACGCTCACTGACGAGGACGGCACGGTTCTGGCCGCCCGCAGCGACACACTCTCTCGCTCCGGCCACCGGGAGGAGATGACCGAGCAGTCCATCTCCGGCACGGGCTGGACGCTGCGCTACACGCTGGATTTCACCAGCGCTGCGTTCAATTCATCGTCTCTCGGCATTCTCTGGGTGGCCACGCTGATCTGCGCCATCATGCTCATCAGCACCGGCGTCATCATCCGCATGGGTCTGGCCAAGCCGGTGGATACCATCATCGCACGGCTGCAATCCTGCAATGACCTATCGCATCTCGATCTGCATTTCCACAACGAGCTGGATATCATTGTCGATACCATCGAGCACACCTTCTCCCGTCTGGAAAAAGAGTCCGAAGAGCGCATTCAGGGGCAGACACAGATGTACGCCATGCAGCTGCACCTGCGCGAGAGCGAGCTCTCCGCCCTGCAAAGCCAGATCAACCCGCATTTTCTCTACAATACGCTGGAATGTATGCGCTCCATCGGCCTGTATTATCAAAGCCCGGAGATCGTCACCATCTCCACTGCCATGGCGGATATTTTCCGCTATTCCATCAAGGAGCGCTCGCTGGTGACACTGGAGCGCGAAATCGGCATCATCAAAAAATATCTCTCCATCATCGACATTCGCTTTGACAACCGCTTTGAGGCGGATTTCGACCTTGCACCCGAGACGCTGAACTGCGTGGTGCCCAAGATGACCTTGCAGCCCATTGTGGAAAACGCAATCTATCACGGTTTGGAGCCGCGCAAGGGCAAGGGGCATCTGCGGATTCTTTCGCGAGTGCACAACAATATGCTCATCCTGATGATCGAAGACGACGGGCTGGGCATGGGCGACGACGAGCTGCACCGCCTGAACCAGATCATGCAGTCCCCCGACGCACAGCCGATGGAGAGCGAAAACGGCAGGCGCTCGATCGGCCTGCTCAACATCGTGCGCAGGCTTCAGCTCTTCTCCGATGGCACCGGCAGCATCACGGTCTCCTCCACGCCCGAACAGGGCACTTCGGTGTGCGTCAAAATGCCCGTCAAGGAAAACTGATCTTCTCCCCTCTAACACAGAGCGGCGCTCCCGCGAAATTTCTCGCGAGGCGCCGTTTTTTCTTTTATTTCTTTGCGTAGAGCTTGGGTTTCGCCTCTTCGGGCACGTTAGAGATCATGGTGTTCAGCTCGTTGAGCACGGGCTGCACCTTTGGGCGCATCTTGATCAGCCAGTTGTTCCAAAGCTCCGGCAGCTCTTCCGCGCTGGCGGTGGTGATGAGCTCGATCATCATGTCGCTGGTCTCGGTCGAGAAATTGCCCGACCGGTTCTTGTTCGGTGCGGAAAGATACGAGGATTCGTAGTCAAACCGCCGCATAAAGCCGTGATCCCGGCGGAAGTTATAAATGTCGTTCAGATCGTCGAGGTACTGCTGCGGATAGGCGGGATTGGGCGCCTGCTCCAGCGTAAAGGCATCGGCATAGCGCTGGAAGAAGATGCGGCTCCAATCTGGGTAAGGATCAGCCTTTGAGCCTTCAATCACAGTGGAATCTGGCCAGAGGCACTCCACACTGCCATCATCGTTGTACTTCCAGTCCTTGCCCTCGATGCCGTAAGCGCGGAAATAAATCCCCTCGTCGGACAGCATCCAGTTGAGCATATCGAGCCAGCGGGTCATCTTTTCCTCGCCAATCCCATTGCGCATCAGCACCGCTCCGTAATAGCACTGCGACTGTTTGCACCAGATCGTGCCGTCCGGGCCGATGACTTTCGCCAGCGCAGCGGCCTCATTTTCGTCGATATCGGGGAAGTTCTCCTTCAGCCCTCTGCGGACGTTATAAAGCCTTGCGATATTGAAATTGTTGAAATCCGAACCCATCAGGCCCGCCTTGAACATATCGTCCGGCAGCTGTCCCAACTGATTGTCGGACCAGATGATGCCCTCGTCGTAGAGTTCTTTGGCAATCTTGAGCCCTTCCAGCGTTTCCGGCCGCGCCGCCGTCCAAACATATTCGCCGTCCTTGGGCGAAAACGCGCCGTAGCCGTATTCTGCGCTGGTCTGATAAATGCCCATCGCGTTGGGAAAATAGAACAACTCCGTGCCCATGCCGATGGTACGTCCCGCGCCGTTTCCGCCAGGATCCTGCTCCACGAAGGCGCGGTTCAGTTCCACCCATTCGTTCCAGGTGTAGATATCGTCCTCCTGATACAGCCCCAGCTGCTTCGCCCAGTCCCTGCGGTAAATCCAACCCATCGCAGACATGAAGTTGTATTCTGGATTTTCACGCAGCACAGGATGCGCATAACGCTTGCCGCTGACGGTCATCAGCTCATCACCGACATTTTCCGAGCGATTATAGATCTCTGCGATGTTCGGCCACTTCTCCTCCAACTCTTCCATTGTCGGATAGGCCTCGAACATATCCTGCAAGGACCAGTTGGCGTATTCCGCAAACATCGTCTCGTCCAGATCCATCCACATCAGATCGGGCATATTGCCCGACGCGACCCACTGCCGCGTTTGCTCGTGACGGTTGTTGAACGTCAGCGGCCACAGATCAATCTCGACATTGAAGAGCTTCTGGAAATAGTCCCACAGCGCCGTGCCCGGCATAGCCTCCGCATCCTGTATATTTGCGGAAATGGTGAGCTTTTTATCGCATTCCGGCATTGTTTTTGTCTGTTCTGTCGGCTTTCCAATGATGGACTGGCTCGGTTGGCAAGCTGTACACATCAGCAAGCTCAACACAACCGCCCACAACGCGATGCGTCTACGCATAACGTTCTCCTTTCCCCCTAATAAGTATCCGATTTATTATAAAGTAAATCCGAACGAAACGCAAGAAGGCGGCAAAACACAAATTGCTGTGTTCCGCCGTCTTCGGCTGTCTAAGATTTATCAGGGAAATCAGGCGCGGGTCTTCTGAACCGCTTCCATCAGGCCCTTGATATAGCCGACGGCGAACAGGTTGCCCTGCAAGCCGTAGCTGGCCTCCCGCGCAGTCTCGCCCACCATCGTCGGGACGTGGTCGGGGCGCGCGATGCCGTCAAAGCCGACGTCGTAATAGGCCTGCATGGCCGCGAACATATCGGTCTTGCCGTCGTCGTGGAAGGTCTCGTGGAAATTGGTGCGGTCGCCCGCCACATCGCGGAAGTGAACGAAGTAAATCTTCTTCATCGACCCGAAGTGGTGGATGATCTCCGGAATGTTCTCTCCCATGGTGGAGAAGCAGCCCTGGCAGAAAGTCATGCCGTTGGCAGGGCTGTCGTAGAGAGAGAACACGCGGTCGAACGCCGCCGCAGAGGTCAGGATGCGGCCGATGCCGCGTAGTTCGGGAACGGGCGGGTCATCAGGATGCAGCGCTAGGTTCACGCCGACCTCTTCACAGACCGGGATGACTTCCTTGAGGAATGCTTCCAGATTGGTCCAAAGTCTCTCGTGGCTGACCTTGCCGGCCCAGGTATCGGGCACACCCTTCATGTCCTCCTGGACGTAGCCGGTGCAGGTTGCGCCGCCGCGGGTGACGATGTCGGTGCGGGTGCGGAACCAGCCCAAAACGGGCATCCAGTTGTAGCAGATGGTGTTGATGTTGAGCTTGGCGCAGTTGCGGATCAGCTCCTTAAAGATTTCCAGCTGCTCATCCGCGCCGGGCAGGCCAAGCTTGACCTTGTCCAGATCGGTGGGGCCTTCGATGATGGAAAGCTCCAGGCCCTGGCTCAGGTACTTGTCCTTGAGGAGCTTCAGGCTCTCATAGGACTGCGCGGGCAGGGAAGGATCGAGCTGATGTGGACCGGAAATGACGTACTTCAGGCCCATCTCCTTTTCGAGATCCACTTTGGCCTGATCGTAACCATGGAAATAGGCAAGACCGAGTTTCATCGGAATTTCCTCCTTCTTTTTTTCCATCGTAATGGAAAAGCCACAGTGCAGCCGCTCGGGCCACACTGCGGCACAGTGCTTTTTTCTTCAAAGGCTTAAGGGATTAGTTCAGGGTCGCAGCAACCTGCTGACCGATGGTGTCGAGATACTGAGCAGCCTCGTCGATGCTCATCTCGCCCAGCATCACAGACTCACTGGTTGCCTTGAACTCAGAGACCCAGCTGGAGTAAGCAGAAGGAACATCATTCCAGTAGGGCAGACCCTTGACCTGGTCGTTGTTGATGGCCTTGTACATTTCCATACCATACTGCTGGCTCTTAGTCAGGTCGGGCTCGATCGCCTCGTAGACCGCATCGCTGACGGGCAGGCCGCGGACGGTGGACAGGATCTTACCAGCCTCAACGTCGGACAGGATCCACTCGATGAAGTCACAAGCCTCGTTGACATAAGTGGAGTTCGCGCCCACGCAATAGAACATGGTGGACTGAGCCCAGCCGCCGCCGACCTCGCCCTGCGGGAAGTTCACAACGCCCAGCTCCTCATCGGGAACCATGTCAGCCAGGCCGGCAACGTTACCAACGTTGATCTGGCGAAGCAGAACCTTGCGGGAGGTGAAGGAGTCGTTCAAGGGATCAAGTTCAACGAAGGACAGGGACTCTTCCGCAGTGGGGATGGCATTGCCATCGCGCAGATCCGCGTAGAGGTTGTAGTATTCCTTGAACATGTCCTGAGTGAAGTTGAAGGTGTTACCGTCCAAGATCTTGATGCCATACTTGGTCTGGATATAGTTCTGCATGGACTCGTAGGGGTTGCCGGCACGGCCGTCGACCAGCGGGTACACGCCGTCGGGCAGCTTGGTGGCAGCATCCTTAGCCCAGGCAATCATGTCGTCCCAGGTCCAGCCCTCCTTGGGCTCCTCGATGCCGTACTTTGCCAGATCGCTCTTGATGTAGACGATACCGGTACCGTTTGCACCGACAGGAGCACCGTAGAGCTTACCGTCATGCTTGTAGTTTTCGATCAGGGAAGCATCCATCACGCCGGTCAGATCGAGGGTGTCGGTCAAATCAGCCAGCTGATTCTGCTCGATGTAGGTGTTGATGTAGGCAGCGTCCATCTGGAAGATATCGGGCATGGAGTTGGATGCAGCCAGCACTGCCATCTTCTCCCAGTAGCCGTCCCAAGCGCTGTACTCGGTGACAATGTTGACGTTGTTCTGCTCGCAGTAGAGCTTAGTCGCCTTTTCAGTGGCCTCGTGACGGACGTCAGAACCCCACCAGGTGAACTTCATGGAAACTTCGCCGTTCGCAGCGGGGGTCTCCGCCTCAGCGGACGCTTCGGGAGCGGCAGTCTCCTCGGCTGCGGGCGCATCCGTCGCTGCAGGAGCTTCGGAAGCAGCGGGAGTGCTGCTGCAGGCTGCCAGCGACAGCATCATAGCCAGCGACAGCAGGACTGCGAGGATCTTCTGGATCTTCATTGTGGTTCCTCCTTGAGAATTCTATTGCAATTTTTAGAATTGCCGCAAAGTTAAGTTAGCCCTTCAGGCCCGTCGTGGCAACGCCCTCGACGAATTCCTTCTGGTTGACGAAGAACAGGATCAGCGACGGCACGATGGAAAGCAGCGCCATAGCCAGCAGCTGTCCCCAACGGATTTCCGCCTGGTCGATAAACATGCGCAAACCCAAGCTGACCGTGTACTTGCTGGAGGAGTTCAGGTAAAGCATCTGAGAGTAGAAATCGTCCCAGCTCCAGATGAATGCATAGATCGCAACCGTGACGAAGGAAGGCTTCATCAGCGGGAAGATGATGCGCCAGTAGATGCCCCAGGTGCCCGCGCCGTCAATGTTGGCAGCTTCGTCCAGCTCTTTGGGAATACCTCTGACGAACTGCACCAGCAGGAAGATGAAGAACGCACCGCCGCCCAGGCAGTAGCCCAACACCAGCGGGAAGTAGGTGTCGATCATCTTCAGCTTGTTGTACATGATGTACTGCGAGATAACGGTAACCTGGCTGGGCAGCATCAGGGTCATCAGCAGGATGGAGAACCAGATGCCCTTGCCCTTGAACTTCAGACGGCCGAAGCCGTAGGCCACAAGGCCCGCGCTGAGCACCGCGCCCACGACGCAGATGCCGGAGACCAGGATGGAGTTTGCAAAGAAGTTGCCAAAGGTGAGCTTCTCGGTCACGCGCCAGCCGTCAATGTAGTTGGAGAGCGTCCAAACCTTGGGCAGCAGGTCGCGGGAGCTCATTTCCGCCGTGGTCTTAAAGGAGGCGAAGAACCACCACAGGATGGGGTACACCATCACGAAAGACAACAGCAGCAGGAAGAAGTGATTGAGGAAGGTTCTCAGAATATGTTTTTTGCTCTTTTTCACTTTCACAACGCTCATCTGTGTGACCCTCCTTCCTTAAGAATCGTAGTGAACCCAGAACTTCGACAGAATGAAGTTGAGGCCGGTGAACAGTGCAACAATCGCCAGCAGGATCCAGGCCAGCGCCGCCGCATAACCCATCTGATAGGAAGTGAATGCCTTTTCGTAAAGCATCATCGCGTACAGATAAGTGGAGTGCGCGGGACCGCCGTTCGAAATCAGGAACGCGGAGTTGAACTGCTGGAACGCGCCGATCATACCGTAGATCAGGTTAAAGAACACAACCGGAGAAAGCTGCGGCACGGTGATGTGGATGAAGCTGCGGATCGGGCCCGCGCCGTCCACCTTGGCCGACTCGTAAAGGCTGGCGGGGATCTGCTTCAGACCCGCCAGGAAGATGATCATACTGGAACCGAACTGCCATACGTTGAGCAGAACCAGGGTCGGCAGCGCCCAGGTAGTGCTGGCCAGCCACGGAATCGCATCAAAGCCGAGCGCCTTGAGGATGGTGTTGACATAGCCTTCCAAGCCAAAGATGTTGCGCCATACAACAGCGATCGCGACGGAGCCGCCCAGCAGCGAAGGCAGGTAAACCATCGTGCGGTACAGGCTCATGCCGCGCACCGCCTTGTTGAGCATCATCGCAACAAACAGCGCAAAGATCAGCTTCAGAGGCACGGCGAGCACAACGAACTTAAAGGTCGTCAGCAGCGACTTTTTGAAGGTAAAGTCGATGGTGAAGATGTTCTTGAAGTTCTGGAGGCCAACCCAGTTGGGCTCCTTGAACAGCGAATAGTCGGTAAAGGACAGATAGATGGAATACACCATCGGCCACGCCTGTAGCAGCAGGAATCCGATCAGCCAGGGGGCAATGTAAAGGTATCCCTCCCAGTTGTTCTTGAAATTTTTCCTGCGCAGCATAGCCTTTCTCTCTTTTTCAGCCAGAGAAGACTGACTCATGTTGCCGCACCTCCCGTGTTGCTCTCCGCAGACCCCTCCCGCGGACGCTTTTCATGAACTAAATATAAACGATTTGTGTCCAACCTGCCATGTCTCCATCTATACCAAATGTGGACAAATCTACACTCCCCCATGAAATGTGCACAAAACCCCGCCGGAGAGGGCATTCCACTCCGGCGGGGTTTCTTTGACTTCTTTTTCAGTTGAATCGATAGGCAGATAGCACACCAAACGTTGCCCATACATCGTTATTATTCACATTTTTGTATGTCGTATAATCTATTGGCATAATGCAGATATCCACTTGATCCCCTTCTGTTATGTCCGTACTCCCATATGCGAATACATAGAAAGTATTATTTCCATTAAACGTTTGTAAGATTAACTGTTCGTACTTTATACCCCATGCTTCTTTACTGAACACCTGCACAACATACAAATCATCGATTCCAACTAATCCGCTTTCATAATTGCTTGGGTCTTTCTTAAACTTATCCAAGTCAAAATTCCAAAGATAGTCTCTATCCCCTGAAAAAAATTTGAAGTTCTGTTGATGATTGTCAATATACTCCACATTCTCATCTTGAAAATTAAGCTTTGGAGTAAAATATGTTCCAAGAGCACAAAAAAACTCTCCCATACTCGGTGAAAATATCCCCGCTTTAAATCTGCCGCGCAAGATTTCTCCGCTTTCATATTCCAACTTCCCCTGCCCGCTAAACATTCCGCTATTAAAATTCCCATTATAAGTATACTTTACTCCGTCGGCATTCTCAGCAGAAAAGGTGCCCTCCCCGTTTGCGACTCCATTTTTTACATTGCCGCTAAATGAACCTAATTTCGGAACCTTTCTCCCCGCATCTGAAAATGCGATTTCAAATTGATCCGCTGCAATCTCCCCATCTCCATCAAAAACGCCCTCTTTCCAACCGCCCTCATAAGACATCTCTGGAAGATCATCGGTTGTCTTGAAGCTTCCATTTTCTCCTTCTGGAAGCCCGTTGAGCATGGGACCCGTGTAAATTCCAACCCGATGTTCACCCATCAAATCCAACGTAATCACCAATGCGTCAGCGGTTCCTTCTCCAATGATTTTCTTCCCGTCAAAGCATCCTTCATAACTCCCGTTCTCAGTTGAAAACACGCCTTTTACCGAGCCATCTGACATCTTTCCGTTTTCTATTGTTGCACTAATTTTCTCAATTCCAATTGGCAGTTCAAATGTGCCTTTTATAATCGTACCCTCTTTCAAGACACTTTCGGAAAAGGTTCCATCCCATTCAGACGTATTTGATAAAAAATGGCCCGCCCCCTCTGCTAATCCCTTTTTTACTGTTCCCGTATACTTACCTTCTTCCAGATGTCCGAGGACAGAGACTGTCATAGGATAGTCTTTTCTTTCGGAACATCCAGTGAACAACAGTAGTGTAATCGTCAAAATCCCAAGTAACAATAACGTGGCTTTTTTTCTCATCTTCGCTTCTCTTTCTTCTCAGGCATTTCTGAAAGTGTTGGCAAATCAGTTTTACGATACGGTTCGCTTCGTTGCCGGCGGGCCACAGATGGATTTCTCTTTTTCCAGCAAGACGACAGTCAATACGAATGCAATTCCCTTTTTCACCTGTAACCTCTCCTTCAGTTGGTGTTTTGGATGCATTCTATCACTTTATTATCTGTTTGTCATCTACAATTTGTCTATAAATGTAGTATTTTATCATTTTATGATTAGACAAATTGTATAAATTACTTTCATTTAGCATTTTCATTTGTTTTTTCGCTCCTATTTTTCAAAGCGTTCGTGTTTATTAAAAGAATATCATTCAAAAAAGGCCAGTTTTCATTGCGGCAGATTCATTTGTTTTCGTTCAAAAAGTTTTTGCCGAAAAAAGCGCCTTTCGATAGATCGGCATGGGATTTTGTTGCCAAAACGCAAACAAGCGCGCACCTTACGGTGCGCGCTTGCTGCGTAATGATTCGATCAGGCCTCTGCGGCATCCACGGGCTTGGCCGCGGCAACCTCGGCGGCATCCACGGTCACGCTCTGCTCCTGCATCTCCTTCTCGGCGATCAGGTCCTCGATGTTCTCCTTGGTGCGCATCAGGTCGTCCACGGACATGGTCTTGAAGTCCGGGGTCGGGGTCTTGACGTTGATGCCGTGATTGCGCATGAAGGAATCCACCTTCGCTTCGTTCTTCTTGTAGGCATAGAACGCCACCGCGCTCACGCCAACGCCGATCAGAATGCCTTTCGTCATCGGATTATTCAGCCATGCAACCATTTTTCATTCCTCCTAAATATCATCCGGGCCATTTTGTAGCCCGGTTGGAATCAGACTTTCTTTGCCAGGGACTCCACGCCCCGGCTGAACATGTTTCCCGCAAAATCGCGCACGGTCGGGCTGTTTTTGACCGGCGTGATGGTGATGGAGTGCTTGCCCGGACGCACCAGATAAGCCTCCTCGCGCACCGGCTTCGGGAACAGGTGCCGCCCGAAGGTGACGATCCATGCCACAAGCCCCGCGCGGGACTCGTTGGTCTTGCCGATGGCGTTGATCAAGTAAACCACGCTCATGACCTCGGGGTCGAAGCTGCCGCGGGTATTGAGTTCCTGATAGCCGTGCTCCGTCACCGCCGAAAGCGTAGCGATAATGGAAACCCATCTCGTCACGCTCGCCAGCGAATAACCGCACGCACGCGTCGCCATATCTGCGGCAATCGCGCCCAGCGCCAGCCAGGCGCCTGCGGACATTTTATATTCCTCATCCTCCGCATGGCGGATGTGGAGCAAACCGTTGCCGCGCATCCCGGCATAGATCGCGCCCATGCGCATCAGCAGGCAGTCCTCGCTGATCTTATCCGGGTCATACCGGCAAAGCAGCGTCCTTAATCGAGGATTATACTGCACCTGGCGCACGCCGTCAATTGCGTAAAACGGAATTTCAGAAGGGATCTCCTTTTCCAACTGAACGCGGAGGCGGCCGCTGATGGCGTGCAGCACTTCCATATGAATCGCTGAATTTTCTGCTCTCATGCTCGGCTTATTCCTCCATCGGCGGGAAGATCATCAGCCGCAGCGAGTTGCCCACCACCAGAATCGTAGACAGGTTATGCAGCACAGCGCTCATCATCACCGAAATACCACTGGCCGCGCCCAGGATCAGGCCGACCGTGTTCACGCCGATGACCATGGCGAAGTTCTGGTGAACGATCTTCATGGTTTCGCTCGACAGGCGGCGCAGCGCAGGCAGAGTCATCGGGTCATCCTTGTTGATGACCACGTCGCTGGTTTCCATCGCAATATCGGTAGACTTGCTGCCCATCGAGATGCCGACGTCGGCATAGGCCAGCGCGGGCGCGTCATTGATGCCGTCGCCGACCATCACCACGCCGTTGCCCTGCGTCTGGAGCTTGAGCACCGCGTCCGCCTTCTGTTCGGGAAGCAGCTGTGCGCGGTAGCCGTCCGCGCCGATCTCCTGCGCAACGAGGCGCGCCTGCTCGTCCATGTCGCCGGTGAGCATCTGCACCTCGCCCACGCCTTCGTAGCGCAGGCTGTTGATGGCACGGCGAACGTTCTGCCGCACCTCGTCCATCGCATAGAGCACACCGACGATGCGACTGCCTACGCCGACGTAGTTCGCGATGCCCACGCCGTTGATCTGCATGCCGTCCGGCGCAGCAACGTGGTTTTCCTTCATAAATTTCAGGCTGCCCACACGCACGACCTCGCCGTCTACAACAGTGCGACTGCCGCGGGAAACCTCGGTAATGATCTCGTCGTGCTCAGGGATCTCCGCGCCCATGCTGCGGCCGTAGGCAAGGATCGCGCTCGCCAACGGGTGAGAGCTGGTCTCCTCCGCGGCCATTGCCATGGAGAGCACTTCTTTCTCCGTCATATCGGGAACAACCACCTGCATCGAGACAATGTGCGGCTTGCCCTCGGTGATGGTGCCGGTCTTATCCAGCAGCACGGTGTTCGCGCCGCTCATCTGCTCGATGTATGCGCCGCCCTTGATTAGGATGCCCTTGCGCACCGCCGCGTTGACCGCTGCGGAAAATGCCGTGGCCGTCGAGAGCTTGATGCCGCAGGAGTAATCGATGACGAGCATCTTCAGCGCCTTCTGGGGATTGTGTGTCGCTAGCCAGACCACCAGGCACAACAGGAAGTTCAGCGGCACCAGGTAGTTGGAGAACTGATCGGCATAGCGCTGAATGGGCGCTTTTTTAAGCTCGCTGCTCTCCACCATCTTGACAATACGGGAAACGACGGTCTTGTCGCCCACGCGCGCCGCACGCACGCGGATGTTGCCGGATTTCATCACGGTGCCTGCAAACACCTCGTCGCCGGGATGCTTTTCCGCCGGAACAAACTCACCGGTGATGGCACTCTGGTCGATAACCGCGCTGCCCTGCACCACGACGCCGTCCACGGCGATCTTCTCGCCGGAGTGAATCTCCAGCGTATCCTCCGCCTGAATCTTGTCGATCGAGGTCTTTTCCAGGCGGCCGTCCTCCAGTACCTTCCATACGTCGCCCGTCTCCACCGAAAGCATCTGCTTGATCGAGGCACGGGTCTTTTCGATGGTATAGCTGGTCATCAGCTCGGCAATATCGGATAGCGCCAGGATCATCAGCGCCGAGTTGCCGTTGCCCAGCATTAGGCTCGCTACGATTGAGGTCACGGTCAGGAAATCGGCGTTGGGACGCAGATCCTTCTTCAGTCCCTCCCACGCGCCGCGCACCATAGGAGCGGACAAACCGATACTGCACAAGGCGGGGATCGAGTTAATGATCCCTAACTTATTCCCAAACAACGATCCCTTGAATACCGTGTTGCCGAGCAGGAAACCCGCCGCGTTGACCGCCAGCCGCCCGACCAGGCGCTTAACCGTCATGGTCGATTCGCCCTTTTCATCGGAATGGCGCACTCGGTTTGCGTTCATAGCATAGCGCGCCATGACCAGATTGGTCTGATTCAGCACCTCGCTGGCGGCCGTGCGCTGCTCGTCGTATTCCAGCAGCACGCTGCCGATGCGCGGCGTAACGCGAACGCGCTGTACGCCTGCAATCTTCGCCAGCGCCTGTGCGACTTCGTTTCTTTCCTCAAAAAGGAATTCCAGCCCGGGGACGTTCAGGCGCAGTCTGCCCTTGAGGCTGCTGACCGCCGTGCCGTGCATCCATCCCTTTCCGAATTCTTTCTTAATCATGTTCTTCCTCTTCCCTATTCAACGGCAAATGGCGCGCAAGGCGTTCGCGCGCGATCTGCATAAAGCCTTCCTCATCGGTGTTGGCCGGGACAGTGAAGCCGATTTCATTCACAATGCCTATGCCCACATCCACCGCCGTATCGATCCAACGCAGCACGCCCTTGGCCGTGACCATCTGCGGATCGTACAGAATCAGCGCCGTGCCGATGCGCGCGTTGATGACCGAGTCCTTGACGCCCGGCAGCATTGCCATCACATCATTAGCATAGTGCAGGTAGGGTTCCGCCTCTTTGGGCAGCATCTTATACTTACTGAATTTCAAGCGCAGCCTTCCGGGCAGATTGCTGGTCACCGCGGGCTTTAAGCACACCCTCAAAAACGTTTCCTGAACCTTATTCATGGTCGCCATTCCTCCACAAACTTGACGCCCACCAAAGCAGCGTCATTGCACCGGGCACCGCCCAACCACTGAGCTTAGCGCTGTGCACCGCCATGGCGCAGAGCGCGCCGCCCGCCAGCACACGCGCGTCCAGCAGACCGTTCGTGCGCTCATAGACCGCGTAATCCACGGCGTTGAGCAGGCTGCGGATGCCCTCGTCCACACGGCACAGCGGATGCTTACGGATTTCTTCATCCAATCCCATCAATTTAATCGCCGCACCTTCAAGCACCGCAGGTTCCACCTGATCCGGATGGTATTCAATCAGAACTGATCCGGTGCGCGGGTTCAGCGTCACGCGTTCCACCACTCCGGTGTTTTCCAGTTGTTCCTTCATTTGCAACGCCAGCTCCGATTTCAGCGCAATAGCGGACATGCCGAGCCGCATTCTTCCCGGCAGGCTCGAACGCACTTCGGCGACGCCGGCAAACGACGGTAATTTCATTTTATTACGCGTATCGCCGCTGCCCAGCGCCGCTACGCCGACCAGCCCGGCAACCGCCAGCGCCGTCCAGTTCATCTGCATCCAATCCCTCCTTACCTAGGGCCTTTTGCCGCCCGTCTTTCAATTTTCACCCCCATTATAATTCCTTTTTTCTCAAATTTCAACGTCTGTCCGGAAGTCTTAAAAAAAAGCTAAAACCTCGTTCATATTTGTTAACTCAAATTGGCTTTCATTCACGGAAACAGATTCAATCCTTATTCTTTTTTCATCTTTTCCTCCAAAAAACGCTGCCATCCTTCTGCTTTAGCCGTTGTAAAAACCTACGCGGCGGCAAACGCCAAAAGCCTCGTTTTTTCAAACGCGGCCTTTTTTGTACAGCTACACAAGAACTCCATCGAGACTCTTTTCTTTTTCCGCGCTGCCGAGCTTGAATTCAAAGCGCATGGCCAGGGCTTGAATCAATTCCTGAACCACCCGCTCGGCGATCTTGATGATGTCCAATCCGGAAACAAAGGACATAATCTTTTCCTGTTCCTCCAGCGGGACATGGTAGGCGCTCAAGCTCATCGACAAAAAACGGCGGATTTTTCGATCCAGCGCAAAATAAACATCGCAGTGGCGCGTCATGAAGGCGCGCATCATGCCCGCCGAGCCGATTTCCATTTCGTAAAAATCACTTTGTGTGCTACCCGGCTGATAATCGTGGAAGATTTGATAAAGCTCCTCCGCCATGTTCCGGAAGATATACTCCGACGCCGTAGGGCTGGTGTAGGCCTCAATATAGATGTCGCGGAGATTTTCATTCCGCTCCGTCAGCGTGAGCTGAATGGCCGTCTCCACGGCATAGGCATAGACCGGGGGCAGATCCATGCCGCTCGTTCTCCGAGCCGCGCCGAACTGTCCGCTGAACATCACTTCGCAAAGCTCGACCAGCACGCCATCTTTGGTGCGGAAGATATTCTGGAAGGTGCTGTTAGATACACCCGCTGCCTTTACGATTTCGGCAACCGTTGTATCATTGTACCCCTTGTCGAGGAACAGTCGGACGCACGCGGCCAGGATTCTCTTCTTCGCTTCAGCGCTGTCGTATCTGCGGGCGATGACGATCGGTCCTTTCTATGGAAGGATTGGTTTATGTGCCAATTATAGCACCATTCTGCTGTCAATACAAGTGCAAAATCTCTTTATGGAATTAAGATGTTATAAAGATTCAAAAATATCCTCATTGACTTCAAACCAGTCCCCGCACTTCTTTACTTTTCTCGCGTCGAATAGGTAAACCTATTTGTTCTGTATGTTAAACATTCTCCGACCGTTTCTTCCGGTGCAGCAGCATGGCGGCAAGCCCGATGGCGCAGCCGATCGCCGCGGGACAAATCCATCCCAGCCCCAGCTCCGACATCGGCAGCCACTTGCCAAGCACCTCCAGCGGCACATCCAACCGACACAGCGTGCGCACGCTTTCCGGCAGCGCCGCCAGCAGGTCGTAAATCGCCGCCGCAAAGGTAAAACCGATCGTAAAGACGTACACTCTGCGGTCGTGGCGGAAAAATTTTCCGAACAACGCCAGCAGAATCAACACGATGGACAGCGGATACAGGAACATCAGCACCGGCAGCGAATAATCGATGATCGCACTCAGGCCGAGGTTAGCAAACAAAAACGATATGCCGCTGAAAATAATCGCCCAAGCGCGGTATTTCGGCCCCTTAGGGAACATGCCGACAAAGGCCTCCGAGCAGCTGGTGATCAATCCAACCGCCGTTTTCAGACAAGCCAGCGTCACCGTTGCGGCCAGCACCAGCATCCCCGCGTCACCCAGATAATACCTGGCGATCTGCGCCAGCGCAACGCCGCCGTTTTCCGCAGGTTCAAACGCGCCGCGGCTCTGCGCACCAACCACCGTCACCGCCAGATAAATCAATCCCATAAACAGGCAGCTGAACACACCCGCGCGCACCGTGCTGCCCGCAATATCGCCCGCTTCCTCCAAGCCAAGACCGCAGATGACCTGCACCACCACGATGCCGAAGGCCAGCCCCGCCAGCGCGTCCATGGTGTTATATCCCGCGAGGAAGCCTTCAAAGAAAGGCTGCTGCGCATAGTCGCCCACCGGCTCCACCTGCTTGATCTGCGTCGCGGGCGAGATCAGGGCCACCGTCACCAGCACGCCCAGGAAGAGCAGAAACATCGGGTTGAGGATCTTGCCGATCCAGATCAATATCTTTCCCGGCCGCAGCGAGAAGAACAGCGCTGCCGCAAAAAACAACGCGGAAAACAGCAGGATATGGAGCTGCACATGGCCGCTTTCAGGCAGAATCTGTTCCAGCCCCACCGTAAACGACGTGTTCGCGCAGCGCGGAATCGCAAAAAACGGCCCGATGGTCAGATACAGCAAGCAGGTGAAGAACAGCCCGTAAGGACGCCCCGCCTTGCTCGACAGGTCATACAGTCCTTTTGACCGGCTGATGCCCAGCGCCGCAACACCCAGCAGCGGCAGCCCCACGCCCGTAATCATCAATCCGGCGGCCGCCTGCCAAATGTTCCGTCCTGCTTCCTGACCCACCGCCACGGGAAAGATCAAATTACCCGCGCCGAAAAACATGCCGAACAGCATACTCGCCACATAAACATATTCCCGAACGCTCAGTTTTTTCTTCATCGCCATTCCCCCGGTGTTCCTCCTGAACAAAAAATAAATATTTGCGCACTTCACAAACACTTTTAGAGTGTCATATATCATTTATTTTGTCAAGCTTTTCTCTCATCATGATTTTTTCTTCGCTTTTGCAGCTCGTTTTTCATTTTATCAATCATTATATATCGATTGCATTCCCCCCGTCCTTTTCTTCGTCTCTCGCACCAACCCGGTTGAAACAATAACCATCCTCGCACTTAAAACTCAATATTTACCTTCTCTTCCATATTGGCGCATAGCTCTGCCGGGAACCTGACCGAACCCAGCTGAAGTGGTAAACACCCCCCTGTACTGATTGAATAAGAATTTTACTCAGCGTACCCACTATACAGGAGGATAGCTCAGCTGGAAGCCGTCTCCATTCCGCACGCCCTTCAACCCTCTTTTCTGCTTCTTTTATCCACACCAAATTCCAATCCTCGTGCCTCTTTACGGAGCATGCCGCCGCGCAAGCCCACCGCCATTTCAATCCACATAGATTGAAATAAAACAGCCTTTTTATAAATTGGACAGCAAACCATCGTGCCTCTTGCGGGGCACGACGCTGGCGGTTTGCTCTCTGCGCCCATCGTTGAGGGCAATTTCAATCCACGTGCCCCTTGCGGGGCACGACGATGGAGGGAATTACCTCGTGAGTGATCCAGCGCTTATTTCAATCCACATGCCCCTTGCGGGGCACGACCTTGTCGATCCGCCGTTCATGACACCCGAATAATCATTTCAATCCACATGCCCCTTGCGGGGCACGACAGAGGCATTCTCGGCCTCCGGAAGCTGCGCAGATTTATTTCAATCCACATGCCCCTTGCGGGGCACGACGCCATTGATAACGCCGCTTGGTGTTCCCTCGACATTTCAATCCACATGCCCCTTGCGGGGCACGACCGCAACCTTCATCTCGCCCGTCTTTCGAGCGAGATTTCAATCCACGTGCCCCTTGCGGGGCGCGACCGCCCTTGACGGGGCGCCCGTTTGCTAGTGTCTGATTTCAATCCACGTGCCCCTTGCGGGGCACGACACGACATCACGCCTGACGTGATGGACGGCAAGATATTTCAATCCACGTGCCCCTTGCGGGGCACGACCATCCTGGCTTGTCGGAGTTACGGTTATTCGTGTGAGCATTTCAATCCACGTGCCCCTTGCGGGGCACGACGCAATCACGTGCGTCCTGCCGCGTAAGCAGGCAATTTCAATCCACGTGCCCCTTGCGGGGCACGACCGTTCGTGCAAGTCTGCTTCACAATGGCGTATAATTTCAATCCACGTGCCCCTTGCGGGGCACGACCCTTCGGACATTGGGAAGGCGATTGCGTATGCGGGAAATTTCAATCCACGTGCCCCTTGCGGGGCACGACCACGGGCGACGGGCGGCGCAATCACTTCACAACGATTTCAATCCACGTGCCCCTTGCGGGGCACGACATCGCTTTTGTTCGTAACAGGGACAAGGACAAGATTTCAATCCACGTGCCCCTTGCGGGGCACGACTTCCGGCGGGCGGAACGTTCAAGGTTGAAGTTACATTTCAATCCACGTGCCCCTTGCGGGGCACGACTTCCCCACCTGCGACGCGTAGTTATCGCGAATATTTCAATCCACGTGCCCCTTGCGGGGCACGACGTGCGCGGGCGGCTACGGTTCACGGACGACGACGGATTTCAATCCACGTGCCCCTTGCGGGGCACGACCCGCCTGTGTTTCAAAATCCGCCATGTGTTGCTCATTTCAATCCACGTGCCCCTTGCGGGGCACGACCATTATTTACATGGGGCGCGGCAAGTCTACGAACCATTTCAATCCACGTGCCCCTTGCGGGGCACGACCGGTCAGCGCTTCCACGCTGTCTGCGTTGTCGGCATTTCAATCCACGTGCCCCTTGCGGGGCACGACTATATCGGCGTAACGCTTCTTCGCTGGAGCGAAGCCATTTCAATCCACGTGCCCCTTGCGGGGCACGACACGGGTGCAATATGACCGTTCACAGGGATTACGCATTTCAATCCACGTGCCCCTTGCGGGGCACGACGCTGGCGGAGTATTGGTCA
>ERZ827423.52-NODE-52-length-145224-cov-4.786297_pt1 | contig 145224 bp, 144 predicted proteins | sample MGYA00519775_ERZ827423 | MGnify/ENA primary metagenome ERZ827423 (study PRJEB31778, sample SAMEA3449296) | human gut metagenome | biome: human gut; feature: human-associated habitat; material: faeces | place: United Kingdom | collected 2010/2012 ... | reverse complement strand
CGTGCTCATGGCGCAGATCGGCTCTTTCGTTCCGGCGCAGAGCGCTGAGATCGGGATTGTGGACAAGATATTTACCCGCGTCGGCGCTTCGGACGACCTCGCGTCCGGTCAGTCCACCTTTATGGTCGAGATGACCGAGGTAGCCCATATCTTGAAAAACGCAACGGAAAAGTCGCTTGTAATCTACGATGAGATCGGCCGCGGTACGAGCACGTTCGACGGCATGTCCATCGCCCGCGCCGTGCTGGAATACACGGCGGACCGGGAGAGCCTTGGAGCGAAGTCCCTGTTCGCCACGCACTACCACGAGCTGACGTCGCTTGAAGGCGAAATCGAGGGCGTGAAAAACTATCAGATTGCAGTCAAAAAACGCGGTGACGACATTGTGTTTCTGCGCAAGATCATCCGCGGCGGCGCGGACGACAGTTACGGCATCGAGGTAGCGAAGCTGGCCGGTATACCGGACGTCGTCATTGAAAACGCGAAGAAGATTCTGGGGAGTCTCGCTTTGCACACCGGAGAGACGAAAGGTATCCGGGGCACGGCCCGGCAGTTCGACCTCGAATATGAACAGCTGTCGCTCGCCGCGAACCTGCCGAACGAAATCTACCAAGAACTGAAAGACATAGACGTGGACGTGCTCACTCCGATTGAAGGATTGAACAAACTGCACGAGCTCGTCAACAAGGCAAGAAAGTAAGTTCTGAAACGGAGGGAGCCAATGGACAAAATCGCCGTATTGCCAAAAGAGACCGCTCAGCTGATCGCCGCGGGCGAGGTAGTGGAGCGCCCCGCGTCGGTCGTCAAGGAACTGGTGGAAAACGCCATCGACGCCGGCGCCTCCGCCGTTACGGTTGACATATCGGACGGCGGCACAACCAGTATCCGCGTACAGGACAACGGTTCGGGTATGAGCGAAGCGGATGCGCGCGCCTGTTTCCTGCGCCATGCGACGAGCAAGGTCCGCAGCGCGGAGGATATATACAGGGTCCAGACCCTCGGTTTCCGGGGCGAAGCGCTCGCCTCGATCGCGGCGGTAGCCCGTATCCGTCTTGTAACGAAGCGTGCCGAGGATGAGACCGGCACGCTGGTGCGCATGGAGGGCGGAACCCTTGTCGAACAGTCGCCGTTCGGCTGCCCGGACGGTACGGTTATCACCGTATCCGACCTGTTCTACAATACGCCCGCGCGCAAAAAGTTTCTCAAGTCCGTACGCAGCGAGACAAGCGCCATACTCGCTCTTATGGACAGGCTCGCCCTCTCCCATCCTGAAATTTCATTCCGTGTGCTCAGCCAGGGCAGGGAAGAGCTGTTTACGCCGGGCGACGGCGTTCTGCGCAACGCCATTCACGCCGTGCTGGGCGCCCGGGTCGCCGAGGCTCTGCTGCCGGTAGAGTACAAGGTGAACGGCGTGTCCATAACGGGCTATATTACCAAGCCCTTGTTCGCGCGTGGAAACCGGAATATGCAGTATTTTTTCATAAACGACAGAACAGTTCAGTCCAAAACGCTTTATGCCGCTCTGGACGCGGCGTATAAGGGAAGCATTATGGCGGGGAAGTTCCCCGGCTGTATCCTGCACATAGCCGTCGATCCGTCGCGGATCGATGTGAACGTCCACCCTACCAAAAGCGTGGTAAAGTTTTCAGACGAAAACGAGATTTTCAACTATATGCTCCGCGCCGTCCATGAGGCGCTGCGCGGCGAAGTGCAGCAATTTACCGCAAATCCCGGCCCGCAGCCCGCAGCGGACAGGGACAAATCGTCCGGCCGGCCAGCGCAGAAACGCGACCTCTCCGAGTTCTTTGAACAGGATGCCGTTCAGCCCGCCATGCCCGCGCCGCCAAAACCCGCAAAGCCGGTCGTGAATCTGTCCTCGCCTGGCGCGCCGGAGGCATTTGGATGGAACGCGGCGACATACCGGGACGCGTCGGTAGATGTGAACATATACGATACTGTTCCCACCCCGCCGAAACATGACGCTGCGAGCACATTTGCCGACGGCGGGGGCGTGCTGCGAACAGGCGGCGTCCTGCCGGATTCCATTTCTTCGCCTAAGGCTGCCCGTCCCGACCTTCCCGCGTTCCGTATAGAGCCGCCCGCATCGGCGGCCGCGCCTGAACCTGTGTCTGCGCCGGAGGCTCTCAAACAGGAGCCTTTGGAGCCCGTACTCTATATCGGCGAAGTCCTGCGTACATACCTGATCGCCCAGCGCGGCGACGAAGTGTATTTTGTGGACAAACACGCCGCGCACGAGCGTATTCTGTACGACCAGCTCGTGCAGGAGGGCGACGCGCCGGTCAGCCAGCCGCTGCTGCTGTCCCGGACGCTCCTGCTCGGCAAGCGGGAGAAGAGCGCGCTTCTGGAGAATGCGGATAGCTTGGAGCGCTGCGGGTTCGAGATCGGCGACCTGGGCGGCGGGATGCTGACGGTGCGCGCCGTGCCGCAGGTGCTCGATGATGACGATGTGGAAACCGCTCTCTCCGAAATTGCGGACGAGCTGCTTGCGGGCAAGAGCTCCGCAGAGCTTTCCAAGCTTGACAGTATACGCGCTGTCACAGCCTGTAAGGCCGCGGTCAAAGCCGGGCAAAAAAACGATCCTCGCGAAAACGAGGCGCTGCTGGAGCGTCTCTTTTCACAGCCCGACCTGAAATACTGCCCGCATGGCCGCCCGTTGATCTATACGCTGACAAAGCGCGACTTTGAAAAGTTCTTTAAGAGGGTCGTGTGATATGCGTCTGCCGAAACTCGTATGCGTCGTCGGGACGACGGCGTCGGGAAAATCCGATCTCGCAGTCGAGCTGGCGCTGCGTTTTGACGGAGAGGTAGTCTCCGCCGATTCCATGCAGATCTACAAGGGCTTTGATATCGGCACGGCCAAGGTCACCGAGGCCGAGATGCGGGGCGTTGCCCATCATATGCTCGATGTCGTTCCGCCCGACGGCGCGTACAGCGTCGCGGATTACTGCAGGGATGCGGGACGCGCTGTCGCCGGCATCCTGTCGCGGGGCCGCCTTCCCATCGTCGCGGGCGGTACCGGCCTGTACGTTGACAGCCTGATTGGAAACACGTTATTCGTGGGCGAGAAGGCCGATCCGGCTTATCGTGCGTCTCTGCAGCAGTATGTGCAGGAACGCGGCGCGGCCGCGCTGCATGCCAGGCTCCGGGAACTGGATCCGCAGTATGCGGAAAAGACGCATGCGAATAATGTAAAGCGCGTGATTCGCGCGATGGAACTTATCAGGGCTACGGGAAAAACCATGGCGGAGCTCTCGGCGCAGTCCAGGCGGCCTCCGCTGTACGACAGCGTGAAAATCGGACTCCGGTATGCAGACCGGCAGGAGCTCTACCGCAGGATTGACAGGCGGGTGGACGCCATGCTGGAACGCGGCCTGCTGGATGAGGTGGACGGCCTGCTGGCACAGGGAATCAGCCCCGCTGCTCAGGCCATGCAGGGGATCGGCTATAAGGAGCTGGCCGCTTACCGCGCGGGCGCCGTTACGCTGGAAGACGCAGTCGCGCGCATCAAGAAAAATTCCCGCAACTACGCGAAACGGCAGCTCACCTGGTTTCAGCGCGATGCGTCGATCGTCTGGCTCGAAGCCGGAGAGGGGCGGGAAAAAGTTTTCGACAAAGCGCAAAAAATGCTGGAAAAATTTGTAAGTACATGATATAATATCCGCAAACGAAGGAGGTAGAAACATGAACAAAAATATTGTATTGCAGGATGTATTTCTCAACATGGTAAGAAGGGACAGGATTCCGGTCACGGTATTTTTGACAAACGGCGTACAACTGCGCGGCACAGTGAAGGGTTTTGACAACTTTGTCGTCGTGCTGGAGTGCAACCGCCAGCAGAATCTTGTGTACAAGCACGCGCTGTCTACCATCATTCCGGAGCGACCGGTTGCAATTCTGAGCGGATCGAATCAAACCGAACAAGTGGTATAGGAGAGCGCAAAAGCATGGCAAGTAAAGTCGGCAAGCAGCCGCTGGTCAATCGAATATTGATGTATCTGCTGATTTTGGTCCTGGTCGTATACGCGGCCGTGCAGGTGGTCGGTCTTTTTTCCAAGGACGTGGAGGTCGCCCGGCTCAGAGAGTATACCACCGAGGAGAAGATCTCGTCAGAGGGCATGTTTTTCCGGAATGAGCGCGTCATCCAGTCGGATTATGCCGGCGGCTGCGACTACGCGGTGTCCGACGGGGAAAAGGTGGCTCTTTCGGATAGAATAGCGGTCATTTACGAGGATTCGGGCGACACCGCCTTTTTAGAGGAAGTGCGGGGGCTTGAGCTGCAGCTGGAGAGCCTGAAGGACATATACGAGGCGGGAAGCCTGTTCGACTATGATATCACAAGGCTCGATGAGCAGATCAACCAGACCATATACAGCATTCTGGACGATTCTGATTCGGGCAGTGCCGAATCGGCCCAGCCAAAGCTGCGCGAGCTGGAACGGCTTATGAACAAGCGCGCCATTATTAACGGAAGCGCGCAGGTGACGCAGGAGCAGATCGATGCGCTGGAACAGGAACTCAACGCAATGACGTCTGGCAGCGGAAGGGTTTTGCAGTCGGTCGTCGCGCCTGTCTCCGGCTATTTTACCTCCGGGTATGACGGTGCGGAGGGCGTTTTTACGCCGGACAAGCTGGAAGGGATCACTCCAAGCGGCCTGCAGGAGATGATGGCCTTTTCCTTTTCGGAGGAGCCGGCGGGAGGCTATGTCGGCGCAGTCGTGGAAGGATTTGAATGGACCTACGCCTTCACCGTGCCGGAGGACCAGGACTTAAAGGAAGGCGATTCCATTACAGTCCGCTTTCCCGAAACTTCGGATGAAACGGTACAGGCAACAGTCCGTTCCGTATCCGCCGCCGAAAACGGGAAGAAGGCGGTCGTCATATCCAGTATCCGTAAGCTGGAAATGCTGTCATCCGCCCGCTGTCAGCCTATAGAGGTCGTCACAAAAACCTACAGCGGCTACCGCGTCAGCAAGGACGCGATACGCTATGTAGACAATGTCGTCGGCGTATATGTGCTCAAGGGAAAAATCGTCGCTTTCGCAGCGGTGGATATCGTCTATTCCGCCGATGAATACGTCATTATCAAAGCCGCCGAAGGCTCGTCGCTCGTTGCAAACGACGACGTGGTCGTCGCCGGTAGGGATTTGTACGACGGCAAGATCGTCAAACCGTCGTAGGGTTAGGAGTTGCCTATGTCCATTCGGGAGAACATCGAAAACATAAGGGGGCGCATTGCGGCGGCGGCGCAACGCAGCGGCCGCAACGCGTCCGATATCACGCTTGTCGCCGTCACCAAGACGGTCGAACCCGCGCGGATTCTGGAAGCGATCGGCTGCGGAATCCAGGTGGTAGGCGAAAACAAAGCGCAGGAACTGGCGGACAAATACCCGGAAATCAGGGGCCGGTGTTCCGTCCATTTTATCGGCCATCTGCAGACGAACAAGGTGAAAACCGTTATAGATAAGGTCGACTGCATCGAATCTGTAGATTCAGTGCGCCTCGCTGCGGAAATCGACCGGCAGGCGGGCCTACTGGGCCGTACCATGGATGTATTTTTGGAAGTCAACATCGGCGGCGAAGCGTCCAAGTACGGTTTTGCGCCGGAGGAGATGAATGCCGCCGTGCAGCAGCTTGCACAATATAGCCATCTGAAAATACGCGGATTGATGTCGGTTTTGCCAAAACTTGACAGGGGCAACGAGAAAATTCACACATTTTTTGACAGAATGTATGAGTTATTTATTGACATTGGGAGCAAAAAGCAAGATAATATCTCTATGAGCTTTTTGTCTATGGGGATGACCGGTGATTTTGAAGAGGCGATCGCGCACGGTGCGAACCTCGTCCGGATCGGGACGGGCATCTTTGGCGGAAGGCCGTAAATTGTAGGAGGATAAACATGGGTGTGATTGATAAGCTCAAGAACATGATGAGCGGAGAAATTGACGACGACGAATATATGGAGTATGAAGACGAAGTGCAGGAAGAAGATAGCCTCGATATCAGCGAGACGATCAACTCCGCCGCCCGCAACCCCCGTCCGCAGACAAAGCCGTATACCGGAACCGGCCCGCAGTTTGTGCTGGTGCGTCCGGAGAAGTTTGACGATTCCATTTCTATTGCGGACCATGTCATTGCCAAAAAGACCGTAGTGCTGAACCTGGAGGGGACCGGGAAGGACCTTGCCAGAAGAATTATCGATATTCTCAGCGGCACGGCCTATGCAGTTGGCGCGCAGATCAAAAACGTATCAGTCGGCACATATCTGATCATCCCCGGCGGCTCCGAATTTTCGGGGGAAGGCCTGGATCGGATTGAGTCAGATTCCTTTATGTTATAATGGGCGCATATCAGATTGTTCGTTTTATCATCTATTCGCTGCTGGATATCCTGTCGCTTATGATCGTCGTGCGCGCGCTGCTCTCGTTTTTTGTCATGATGGCGGGCAGCGAGCTGCTGTATAAGGTCTATAACGTGCTCGCGCTTATCACAAATCCCATTCTGGAACCGGTTCGCCGCCTGCTGCAGAAAGTGCCGGCGCTGGCGCGTATGCCGGTCGACTTTTCTCCCGTTGTCGTACTGCTGCTTATTTCTGTTCTCAGGATGATTTTGTGATATGGGCGACCGTAAGGCGTTTTTGCGGCAGTTTTCAGAACAAGAGCGCATTTTTGCCTCCCATATCCTGGACCTTGTGGGCGAGGTATGGGACGGCGGGCAGCCGTATACCGGCTTTTGTGATATAAGGCAGCAGGCGGTCGTATCGGCGGTAGCAGGCAGGGAAGGCGTGCAGGTCCGATTTTTCAGCGGCTATCCGGACGGCGAGCGCAGCGTCGCAGTGCTGTACAGAGAGCCGGACGAGCCCGCTGTTCCGCCCGTCCGTGCAGTGCGTATTCAGAGTCATGACTCCCTGTCCCATAGGGATATTTTGGGATCAGTTTTAGCTTTGGGCTTGAAACGTGAGCGAATTGGTGATATTATAAGGACAGGCGCGGGACAGGTCCTCTTTGTGCTGCCTCCGGCCGACGCGTTGATACTGGATGAACTTACGCGCGTTGGAAGGCAGTCGGTGCAGTGTTTTTCTGTAGACGCGCCGGACAAGCTGGATATTATCCGCGAATACAAAACCATTGCCGGAACAGTCGCGTCTTTGCGGCTGGACAGCGTCGTCGGCCTTTGCTGTGGCGTTGGCCGCGCCGTGGCCGCCGATCTGATCAAAAGCGGAAAGGTGTTTGTGGATGCGGTTAATATAACAAATCCCGCCTTCGGACTGAAGGATGAATGCCGGATATCCGTACGCGGGAGCGGCAAATACCTTTTCACCTTTGACGGGCGTATGACCGGAAAGGGACGTTATCACGTAATCATAAATAAATTCATATGAGGTAAGGGAGTGCACGATTCACATGTTAACACCGAAAGACATTGAGGAATACCCACTGGAAAAGGCGGCCTTTGGCGGCTACAAATGTGAGGCAGTCGATGCCTTTCTCGATCGCATTGCGGCTGACTATAAACAACTGACAGAAGAAAACGAAACCCTCACCAAGAAGATCACCGTGCTGGTGGAAAAAATCGCGGAGTATCGGAAAGATGAGGACTATATCAAGGATGCGCTGGTCGATGCGCAGCGGCTTGTGAACAAGTCTCTTACGGACGCGGAAGCCCGTGCGGAGCAGATTATCAGCGAAGCGAACAGGGTTGCGACCGAGATGGTCGACACGGCCGAGAAGCGCGTCGCGGATGCAAATGCGCACTTTGAAATGATTCGCGTAGAAGTCAACGACTTCAAGAGCCAGCTTCTCACTACATATAAGTCCCATATCGAGATCATTTCCGCCCTGCCCAACTATGAGAAGCCGGAGCCCGAGCAGGAAGAGGAAGTCCGCGAACTGGAGATCGTACCCGCAGATGCGGAGGACGAGCCTGCGGATGCGGAAGCGGAACAGGAAACTGCCGTGGCAGAGGCAGCCGAAGCGGCGCTGCCGGAAGAAGATCCTGAAGAGGACGACGAAAAGTTCAATTCCATCAACTTTGGCTGATCCAATAACGACTTTATAAGCACCGATGCTGCTGAGTAATCCCTGATCGGATTACTCAGCTTTGCGTATAAATCGGTGGGAGAGAGGGCGGAATGATAACATCCATACTTATTCTGTTTGGGATATTGATTCTGGACAGAGCCGTCAAGGTCTGGGCGCTCGTCGTACTGGAGCCGGTCGGAACCATACCCGTAATTGAGGACGTTTTCCATCTTACGTATACGGAAAACACCGGCGCTGCTTTTTCCATTCTGCGCAATCACACCTGGATTATTATTGCCATCACAGCCGTGCTGAGCGTCATACTGCTTTATCTGGTCTTTTTTAAAAAGCTCCGGCTAGCCTACAAGCTTCCGCTGCTCTTTGTGGCCGCCGGCGGCTTGGGCAATCTGATCGACCGGTTTTTATACGGCTTTGTGGTCGACATGTTTGATTTTCGTCTTATCAATTTTGCCATTTTCAATATAGCCGACGTTTTCATTACCGTCGGCGGCGTCTGGTTTTTAATCACTTATCTCTTTATCGATAAAAGCCATACGAAAAAGGCGAAGGAGCCCGGTTATGCGGACGATCCATCTGTGCGTGAATGAGTCGCAGCAGGGGCGGCGGATCGACTCGTATCTGGCCAGTGTTCTGGATGACGTCTCCCGCACCCAGGCGGCCCGCCTGTGCGACGCGGGCTGCGTCCTGCTCGGCGGCGCGCCTGTGCAAAAGCGCGCCCTGGTCCGCGCCGGTGATGAGGTGACGGTATCTTTGCCCGATCCGGTCCCTCTCGCCGCACAGCCGCAGTCGATTCCGATCGACGTCGTCTATGAGGACGCATCTCTCGCCGTCATCAATAAGCCGAAGGGAATGGTGGTCCATCCTGCCGCAGGCAATCCGGACGGCACGCTTGTCAATGCGATTCTGGCCCGATTCGGCGATCTTTCGGGTATCGGCGGCGTGCAGCGTCCGGGTATCGTGCACCGGATCGATAAGGACACAAGCGGCCTGCTCGTCATCGCAAAAAACGACCGCGCGCATCAGCGCCTGTCCGCACAGCTCAAGGCGCACACCATGGAGCGCGTCTATCAGGCCGTGGTCACGGGCCGGCTTCCGGAGACTGCGGGAAGAATCGACGCGCCAATCGGCCGCAGCGGGGCCGACCGCAAAAAAATGGCGGTCACACAGAAGAACGCAAAAAACGCCGCTACCAATTACCGGGTGCTTGCCGAATATCCGGGATACAGCCATGTAGAGTGCAGGCTGGAGACCGGTCGCACCCATCAAATCCGCGTGCATATGGCGTATATCGGCCATCCGCTGGTGGGGGACAGGGTCTACGGCGGGGGTAAAAACCCCTTTGGTCTGGAGAGCCAGTGTCTGCATGCAAAGGTGCTTGGCTTTACACATCCGGATACAGGCGAACGCATGGTATTCGACAGCGTTCTCCCGCCCTATTTTCAGCGGGTCTTGACAATTTTGGAAAACAGGATATAATTAAGTACGAATTGTATATGAGGGGAGCTGGCCCGAGCCGGCTGAGATACGGATGACTGGATCCGTGACCCTTGAACCTGATACGGGTAATGCCGGCGTAGGGAAGAAATTTTCTGGTTGTATATTCTCATACGGGCAAAACCGTATGGGAATTTTATATGATTGGAGAATGGACAATGACAAAGAGGACAAACCTGAACAGGCTGGTGGAATGCGCAATTCTGCTTGCAGCGGCTGCGGTGCTGAGTTTTATTAAAGTAGTCGAAATGCCGCTGGGCGGATCCGTTACCGCGGTAAGTATGCTGCCGATTGTGCTCGCCGGCTACCGCAACGGATGGAAGTGGGGGCTGCTTACCGGCGTGACCTACGCGGTGTTCCAGATCATTATGGATATTGGCAAGCTCATGTCCTGGGGCCTTACGCCCGCCGTCTTTATCGGCTCTTTGGTGTTCGACTATCTGCTCGCGTTTGGACTGCTGGGCATAGGCGGCATATTCAACAAGAAAAAATACGGTATATTCTACGCCTGCGCATTTACAATTACCCTGCGCTTTCTTATGCATTTTCTGTCCGGAATTTTATTTTTCGGCTCGTTTGCCGGCGAGGGATACTCTCCGCTTACATGGTCGATCGCGTACAACGGCACCTATATGCTTCCGGAGCTGATTCTCACCCTCATCGTCGCCTGGATCCTTACGCGGATTCCGCACGTGGTGGAGGCCAAAGAATAGCCGGAGCCTGCCTGTCCCGCCGTTTGGAAAGGAGCAAATCAATGGGCAAATTTGAAGGGATCACGCTGATTAGCGACATAGACGGTACGCTGTTCTCTTCGCCTGGAACAATTCCACGGGCGAATGTGGAGGCCACGGAATACTTTATGGAGAACGGCGGCAGGTTCGCGGTTGCGACGGGGCGTTCCCAGGTTTCCATTGCGAAGAACTTTGATAAGTTCCGGGTCAACACGCCCTGTATTGTTCTCAACGGCACCGGCCTGTACGATTATTCCATGGAAGACTTTATACTCAAACGCATCTGCAACGACCGCCTTCGCAAGGTTACAGCGCAAACGCACGCGAAGTTTCCGGGGCTTACCTGCTATGTGTTTACGGGCGAGCGGATCTACACGCCCGGGCGAGGCGAATACCAGGCGCAGGTAGAAGCGATTGAAGTGATGAAGAGCCGGATTGCGGATTTTTCCGAGATGGACCCCTACTGGCTCAAGAGCATATTTTACGCCGCGCCAGAGCAGCTAAAGCAGGTGCAGGCATATGTAGACGAGCTGAACGACGGTTCCTTTGATACGGTTTTCAGCGCCGATAAAATTTTTGAGCTTATGCCCAAGGGCGCAAACAAGGGGACCATGATCCATGAATATGCAAAAATCATGGATGTGCCGGTCGGCAACATCTGCGCAATCGGGGATTATTACAACGACCGGGAAATGCTGGCGGCCGCGGGGTTTACAGCGGCGCCGGCCGGCGCGCCGGATGAGATCAAGGCATTGGTGGACGTGCAGGTCTGCGACTGCCGGGACGGCGCTGTAGCCGATTTCATCCGCGTCATCGAACAAAATCTGGACCGGTTCCAAAGAAAAAATGTCGTATCGTGATACGGCATTTTTTTATGTTCTTGCCCCGCCTTTGTCGCGCGCCTGATAATAGACGCAGCTGTGGTGGTCGGCAAGCTCCACGGCGGAATCCGTAAGCTTGTCAAAACCGCAGTATCCGTCTTTTTGGAATACGCAGTCCTCTTCGCAGCGAATAAATCCCATGCCAACTCCTCCTCGCTCCTATTTTTGCTGATTTAAAAAATATTATACAATTTGCACGTGTATTTCAAATCGATTCAGCAAAAATAATCTCGGGAGGGGAGTACACATGAACAGAAAATTCAGAACGCTTTTTGTGATCACATATTGTATGCTAGCAGTTATGGGGTTTGTAAAAACCGGCGTCTACCAGGCGCTGCCGAAGGTCTGCCTGACAAGCCCTGTCTATGACGATGTGGACGATGTCATCAACTGTACCGGCACGGTCAAAGCGGCCAGTTACGGCGTGTTCCCGGAAAACGCGTCGATGGTGACGGATGTATTCGCATCGGTGGGCGATCATGTCCGCAGCGGCCAGCGTCTTGCGAGCGTTGATGTAAACGACTATGCCGTGAGCGCCGCCGCGCCAGTTCTGCCAAACGCGGAGTCCCTCCTGGACGCCATCCGGCAGGGGGGCGGGAGCGGGCTGAGCCTGTCCGGCCTGGACTCTCTTCTGCTTGTGCTCCAGGCGCAGGATTATATATCGGTCGTCTCAAAAAACACGGTGATTACAGCTCCTGCAAACGGCGTAATCACGCAGATCAACGCCTTAAAAGATAACTATGTAAGCGCCCTTGTGCCCATGTTTGTCGTGACGGATTTAAGCGATATGACCCTTGAGGTCAAAGTCAGCGAGAACAAGATACACCAAATTGAAAAGGGGCAGTATACCAGAATCAGTGGTTCCGGCTTTGACGGCAGGAGTTACGACGGATATGTTGAAACCATCTCTCCCGTAGCGCAGACCGACCTTCTGAGCCCGGATAGCGCGTATGTCGCCGTCACAATACGGATACTGGAGCCGGACGACAAAATCGTACCCGGCTTTACCGCCAACGCCGCCATTCATATTGCAACGCGGGAAAACGTAAAAAAACTCGCGCTTGAATGTATTCTGCAGGATGAGACAGGCCAGGAGTATGTGTTTGTATATGAGGACGGTGTGCTGGCCCGTCGCGACGTCACCTGCGCATATACGTCGTCCGATTATGTGGAAGTCATCGGCATAGAACCGGATACGCTCGTCGTTTATGCGCCGGAGGGGGATCTGCGGGACGGCCAGTCCGTACTGCTGGAAGAGGATTGGCGGATATGGTAATTGACAGTATCTTCATGGCGTTTCGCAACCTGTATCGGCACAAGCTGCGCACATTTCTCACTGTGCTCGGCATCATCATCGGCACCTGTTCCGTCGCAACCATCTATTCGGTCGGAACCGGCGGCAGGCAGCAGATCGTAGGCGTATTCAAGACCTTCGGCATAGACGGGCTCGTCATCTCCTCTCCAAGCTCTGCCGCAGGTATCTCCACAAAGAGTCTGACAATGCAGGATATTGAACTTGTGGAAAACAATCTGCGCGAGGTGAACGCCGCACTGCCCGTTCTTATGGAACAGACAAAGGTGGGGATCCATAAATTCAGTACGGACGCGTACACGCTCGGCGTCAGCGATCAGAATTCGGGGATCGCCGGCATTGTTCCCAAATATGGCCGCGGCTTTACGCAGAACGATGTAAATACAGACGGCCGCGTATGTATTGTAGATACGGAACTCGCACGCCGCATGTATAAGCGTGAGAACATCGTCGGCAAGCAGATCGACCTGACCATATCCGGCGTCCAGTCTCCCTTTACCGTCGTGGGCGTCGTAGAAAATGCAGATTCCACGATCGGGTCGCTGGTCGGCGCGTTTGCGCCGACGCTGATATACGTACCCTATACGACCGTCATGGACTTGACGGGGGACGATTCATTTGAATCGTTCGCCGTGCAGCTGAAAAGCGATGCGAACGTCAGCATATCCAAAGAAAAAATAATATCTCAGCTCGAATCCAGCAACGGCATAACGGGCTACCGGACCGAAAATATGTCTCAACACGAAGAGAAAATAGAAGACATTATCGGCCTTGTCACCATGATCATTTCCGCCGTCGCCGCCGTATCGCTGATCGTCGGCGGAATCGGGGTCATGACCGTAATGCTCGTAGCGGTCAATGAACGCAAGCGTGAAATTGGCCTGAAAAAGGCGATCGGCGCTACGCGGCGGGACATACTTCTCGAATTTATAATAGAGGCCATCGCCATATCGCTGTTTGGCGGCGCGGTCGGCATAGGCCTGAGCTATCTGCTCTCAGCATTTTCCGAACGTCTGATCGGTATAGAGGCCGCGCCAAACCTCACAATCTCAATTTTATCCTTGCTTTTCTGCGCGATCATTGGTATTATTTTTAGTGTATATCCCGCAAGAAAGGCCGCCGCTCTCGATCCGATCGACTGCCTGAAATACGAATAGGGATATCACCCGGAGGTCTATGTTGATCGATATGCAACCGGCCGTCCTCGTAGCCGGCAATCTGCCGTCGGTATTGCGCCGCGCCTTGACAGACAGGGTATACGAAACGGTCCGTCATCCCGTGCTGCCCGGACCGGAGTCCTTTCATCCGGATATGCAGCTTTTTTCCGCTGGCGACGGACGGATGGTCTGCTGTCCGGAGCTGTATGCGCATTACCGCGGGCTGTTGCCGGCGCGTGTACTGCTTTGCGGCCGTACGCCCCTTCGCGCGGACTACCCGCACAATATCGCCTATAACGCCCTGCGTGTCGGCAGCCGATTGTTCTGTCTGCGCGCCCATACCGATCCCGTGATCCTGCGCATGGCGGAGGAATCGGGGTGGACGGTTGTGGACGTAAAACAGGGGTACGCCAACTGTTCCGCCGTCGCGGCGGGAGAAAACGCGCTTGTAACCGCGGACCCTTCCATTGCGGCTGCAGCCTTACGTCAGGGTATGGACGTGCTGCGCATCTCTTCCGGCCATATCCGGCTGGCGGGATATCCGTTCGGTTTCATCGGCGGCTGCTGCGGCCGGATATCGGACGGGCGCCTGTACATTTTGGGCTCGCTTGATTCGCATCCGGACGCTGCCCGTATCGCAGCTTTTTTTCAAGCGCACGGCGTTACCGCCGTCTGTGTTCCAAAGCAGCCGCTGTCCGACTACGGCGCGCTTCTGCGCGTGATTTAGTGATTTTAGCGGCGTTGGGCTTAAAATCCATGGAAAAACTCCGGCTTTGATGTCCTTTTGCACTGTTTTCGCATATACTGTTGTGTACCGGTTTTCGGAATCCACACAGAAAGCGGCGAGACAATGCGAAGGACCATGTTCCGGCGAAAGAGACGCACCCCCTGGATCAAAAAAATGCTGATCGCGCTGATGATCGGCTGTCTGATGCTGGGAGTCGGCACGTTTTATGTAGTGAAGCGCCTTCGCCCCATGATCTGTCCGATTGCCGTGGCGGAGGCGAAGTCCATCGCCACCATGTCCATAAACACAGCCGTCAACCAGGAACTTAGCGTGTCCGAGATAGGGTATGACGACCTGATCACGCTGGAGATGGACGCGGAAAACCATGTCACGGCGCTCAAAGCCAATACGATGGAAATCAACAAACTGCGCGCAAGCCTGACCATCGCCATCCAAAGCAAAGTCGACCAGATCCAGGATTCGGTTGTTGAAATCCCTTTGGGGACTGTTGTCAACAACGAACTGCTTTCCGGTATCGGTCCCAATATACGCATCCAGCTCGCGCCCGTAGGGTTCGTGGAGACGGATATAACCAATTCCTTTTCCGCTGCCGGCATCAACCAGACCCGTCATCAGGTCATTCTCTCGGTGTCTGCGACAATCGCCATCGTCATGCCCGCCGCGACGGAATACGCGCAGGTCGAAACCTCGATTGTGCTCGGCGAGTCGGTGCTGATCGGCAAAGTGCCGCAGAACTACACAAATATCGGATCGGATGAAGACGCGGAGAAATGGGATCAGCTGATCAACTTTTTAGACCTGAACGAATTTTATTATGACGATACGGAATCCTGAATTCCGCTGATGGGAGAACACATGGACGTAGAAAAGAGAATGCAGGAACTGACGGATCTTGTCGCGCACCACAGTTATAAATACCACGTGGAAGACGCGCCGGAAATCCCCGATTACGAATATGACCGACTCATGCGCGAGCTGACGGAGCTCGAACAGGCGTATCCTCAATACGCGTCCCCGGCGTCGCCGACGCAGCGTGTCGGCGGCGCGGTGCTTGAGAAGTTTGAACAGGTTCGCCACCAGGTTCCCATGCTCAGTATGCAGGACGCGTTTTCCCATGACGAAATCCGCGCTTTTGACCGGCGCGTGCGGGATGCGGTCGGCCCGGCGTCATATATCCTGGAGCCGAAAATCGACGGCCTGTCCGTGTCTCTAGAATATAGAAACGGCGTGTTTGTCCGCGGCTCGACCCGCGGCGACGGCATTGTCGGGGAAGACGTGACGGAAAACCTGAAAACCATTCACGCTCTGCCGCTGCAGCTTCGCAAGCCCGTTGCGTTTCTGGAGGTGCGCGGCGAGGTGTATATGCCAAAGGACCGCTTTCTGCGTCTCAACGAGGAGCGCGCCGCGCAGGGAGAACCACTGTTTGCAAATCCCCGCAACGTTGCGGCCGGTTCCATACGCCAGCTCGATTCTTCCGTCGCAGCCAAGCGCGGTTTGAGTCTCTGTGTGTTCGGGATTCTGCAGGCCGAAGGCTTGGATTTTACGACCCATCACGAAGCCATGACGGCCCTGACTGCGCTTGGATTCCCCGCAAACCGGCACTGGGGCCCCTTTTCGGATATAGAGGACGTGATCGCGGAAATCGAACGGATGAACCAAAACCGGGACCAGTTCCCGTTCGGCATTGACGGCGCCGCCATCAAAGTGGACAGCATCGAGCAGCGTCTTGCGCTCGGCAGCACGGCCAAATGTCCGCGCTGGCAGCTCGCGTATAAATACCCGCCCGAACAGCAGCTCACCAGGCTGCTGGATATTATCGTACAGGTCGGCCGTACTGGCGTACTCACGCCGAACGCGGTATTGGAGCCGGTGCGCATCGCCGGCACCACGGTCAGCCGCGCCACCCTGCACAACAGCGATTTTATCTCCAGCCGCGATATTCGGATCGGGGATACGGTCGTCGTCCGTAAGGCGGGGGACATTATTCCGGAAATCGTGGAGGTTGCGCTGGACAGGCGCCCGGCGGACGCAGTTCCGTATGCGCTCCCGTCGCACTGTCCATCTTGCGGCGCCGCGGTGTTTCGGGATGAAGGCGGGGCCGCCGTGCGCTGCGACAATTCGGCCTGCCCGGCGCAGCTGACGCGCCATCTGATACACTTCTGTTCGCGGGACGCGCTGGATATAGAGGGCCTCGGTCCCGCCGTGATCCAGCAGCTTGTGGACAGCGGGCTTGTCCAAAGCCCCGCCGACCTGTACGGTCTTACCTTTGCGCAGGTATCGCAGCTGGAACGTATGGGCGCAAAATCCACGGAAAACCTGCTTTCCGCCATAGAGCGCTCGAAACAGTCGCCGCTGGACAGGGTGATTTATGCGCTAGGCATACGGCAGGTGGGCAGGGAGACGGCCAGGCTGCTTGCCGACACCTTCGGCGATATCGACGCGCTGCTCTCCGCCACCGTGGAACAGCTCGACGCAATCCCGGAGATCGGGGAAATCACGGCGCGCCATATCTCGCAGTATTTCGCGCTTGCGGAGACCGTAGAACTTATCGACCGCCTGAAAGCGGCGGGCTTTTCCTTTCCCTATGAAAAAACACTTGTAGACCAGCGGTTTTTAGGGTATAATTTTGTATTGACGGGCAGGCTCAGCCGCTACACGCGCGACGAGGCGAAAGCGCTGATAGAGGCGCGCGGCGGTAAGGTTGCCGGAAGCGTCTCGAAAAAGACAAGCTACGTGCTCGCAGGCGAGGACGCCGGCAGTAAGCTGGATAAAGCGCGCGCGCTGGAAATCCCCGTCGTTACGGAAGAACAGTTTGAACAGATGCTACAACAATAAGGGTGGGTATTATGACAAAGATCACGGATCAGGAAATCAGCCGTATCGCAAAGCTCTCCATGCTGGATATACCGGAGGCGGAATATGCACGGCTGAAACAGGACATGGAAGGCATCATTGAGATGGTGGACAAGTTAGGCGAGCTGGAAATCGACCCGCAGTTTGACCGTTACACGGGCGAAGGCCCGTATAACGTGTTCCGTGCAGATGAGGTGCGCCCCTCCGTGGCGCGCGAGCTGCTGCTGGAAAACGCGCCGTCTCAGGAACAGGGCTGTTTCTTCGTCCCCAAAATCGTCGAATAAGGAGTTCGCTATGGAATTGTATGAATACACCGCCCATGAATTGGCCGCTATGCTCCGTGAAAAACGGGTGAGCGCAAAGGAGATCACAGAGAGCGTCTTTCAGAGAATACGCGCAGTGGAGAGCATGGTTGACGCTTACATAAGCCTTTCAGAGGAATCGGCGCTGCGTCAGGCCGCCGCAGTGGACGAAAAGCTCGCCGCAGGCAAAACGCTTTCGCCGCTGGCTAGTATCCCTGTCGCTGTGAAAGACAATATCTGCATCCAGGGCGAGCCGACCACCTGCGCCTCGCGCATGCTGGAGACGTTTCGCCCGCCTCATCACGCGGCGGTTACGGAAAAACTGCTGGAAAACGATATGGTCATCACGGGCAAGACCAATATGGACGAGTTCGCCATGGGCTCCTCCTGCGAAAATTCCGCATTTAAACCGACGAAAAACCCGCACGACCTCTCACGGATCCCCGGCGGTTCCTCCGGCGGCTCGGCCGCGGCCCTGGCGGCTATGGAATGCGCCGTGTCCATCGGATCCGACACAGGCGGATCGATACGCCAGCCCGCGTCCTGCTGCGGCGTCTTCGGCCTGAAACCAACCTATGGCGCCGTATCCCGCTATGGACTGGTCGCATACGCGTCCTCTCTGGACCAGATCGGACCGTTCGGCCGCAGCGCGCTTGATATCGCCATGCTATGCAACGTTCTGTACGGCCACGACGGACGCGACTCCACTTCCCTTGACCGGGAATATCCCGACTTTACACAGGCGCTAGGAGAGGACATGAAAGGCAGGCGTATCGGCCTGCCGAAGGAGTATTTCTCCGGCGGGATTCCGGACAGCGTGCTGGACGCCGTGCGCAGCGCGGCGTTGGAATACGAGAAAATGGGCGCGGTTGTGGAAGAAATGTCGCTGCCCCTGCTTGAATATGCCATTCCGACTTATTACATCCTTGCCTCCGCTGAGGCTTCTTCCAACCTCGCGCGCTATGACGGCATAAAATACGGGTACCGCGCCGCGGACTTTGACAATCTCAACGATCTCTATCTGCGCAGCCGTACCGAGGGCTTTGGCGCCGAGGTAAAACGCCGGATTCTGCTGGGCAATTATGTGCTCAGTTCCGGCTATTACGACGCATATTACAAGAAGGCCCTGGCTGCTCAGCGGCTCATGCGCAGCAATTTCCGCGCAGCGTTTGAGAAGTACGATATGCTCGTCACGCCCACCATGCCGGTCGAGACGTTCAAGCTCGGCGAGCGCGTTGACGACCCGCGCATGATGTATATGGTTGACCTCTGCACCGTGTCGATCAATATTGCCGGCGTCCCCGCCGTCAGCGTTCCCTGCGGGCGCGACAGCAACGGTATGCCGGTCGGGATGCAGCTTATCGGCAACCACTTGTCCGACAGGATGCTTGTGAGCGGCGCGTATGCCTACGAGCGGCATACGGATATGAAAATCGGCGTGCCTGCGGCCGTCCGGGGAGGGGAGCGCGCATGAGAGAATACGAGCTTGTCGTGGGTCTTGAGATCCACGCGGAACTGAATACCAAAACCAAAATATTCTGCGCCTGCAAAAACGAATTCGGGGCGGAGCCGAACACCAACTGCTGTCCGGTCTGCATGGGTTTTCCCGGCGTGCTGCCCGTGCTCAACAGGACGGTTGTTGACTCCTGCATGCGTATGGGCGCGGCCCTCGGCTGCCGCATAAACCGCCTGTGCAAATCCGACCGCAAGAATTATTTCTATCCCGATCTGCCCAAGGCCTATCAGATTTCGCAGTTCGACCTGCCCATATGCGAAGCCGGTGCGGTGGACTATTATTCCGAAGGCGCGCTGTACAACTGTCGGATTACCCGTATCCATATCGAAGAGGACGCAGGCAAGCTTACGCACGAATCGGCGCTAGGCGGCTCGCTTGTCGACTATAACCGCTGCGGCGTTCCCCTGATCGAGATCGTCACCGAGCCCGACCTTCGTTCGAGTCGGCAGGCCAAAGACTTTCTGGAAACAATCCGCCTCATCCTGCTTTACCTGGGCATTTCCGACTGCAAAATGCAGGAGGGTTCTATCCGCTGCGATATCAACGTTTCCGTACGCGAAAAGGGGAGCGATACGTTCGGCACGCGCGTGGAGATGAAAAACGTCAACTCTTTCTCCGCCGCTGAACGCGCAATCGACTATGAATACAAGCGCCAGGTCAAGCTGCTGGAGAGCGGCGGCACGGTCGAACAGGAGACGCGGCGGTGGGACGACGTCAAGGGTAAAAACACGCTGCTCCGCAGCAAAGAGGATGCGTTCGAGTACCGCTATTTTCCGGATCCAGACCTCTGCCCGATTGTGATTGACGACGCGTGGGTGAACCAGGTTGAAAAAGAGCAGCCAGAACTTCCCGTAGCAAAGCTTACGCGGTATTATCAGCAGCTCGGTCTGCCGTATGCCGATGCGGAACAGCTTGTATTCGCGCCTGCGCGCGCCGGCTTTTTCGATCAGTGCCTGGCCCTTGCGCCCGGCAGCGCAAAACAGATTGCCAATTGGCTTCTCGGCGACGTTGCCAAACGCCTCAACGAACTGGAAATCGACGTGGCGGACAGTCTGCTCACGCCGCAGAAGCTCGTGGAGCTGCTTGCACTGATCGAGAAAGGGACAATCTCCCAAAGCGCCGGTAAAAAAGTGCTGCAGGAGATTTTTGAAACCGGTAAAGACCCCGCCGTGCTGATTGAAGAACTGGGCCTTGTCCAGATCAGCGATACGGACAGCATCCGTGCCCTGATCGAACAGGTGCTCGCCGAGAACGAGAAGTCGGTAAACGACTATAAATCGGGAAAGATGAACGCTTTCGGATTCTTGGTCGGACAGTCGATGAAAGCTTCCAAGGGCAAGGCGAACCCGAAACTTGTAAACGAGATTTTGAAAGAACTGCTTTCATAAATATAAATACGAATATAAATACGCCGGAGGACGACTCCGGCGCATTTATTTGTTCGGGCCGAGCGCATATCGCGCCCGGCCCTTTTATCTCACATTTCCGCCGTTACAGAGAGCGATTCATCTTTGAATATCCAGTCGCGAACGGCGATTACGCGGTAGTCGTCTTTTGTGTCCCGTATAACGACCTTTGAAAGCCCCGCGTTAATAATCAGTTTTTTGCACATGGCGCAGGAGGTCACGCCCGCTACGATTTCGCCGCTTTTCGCGTCCATACACACGATATACATCACGCCCTGCAGCATCTTGTCCCGCGCCGCGGCAATAATCGCGTTTGCCTCGGCATGGACGCTGCGGCAAAGTTCAAACCGCTCCCCGTGCGGGATGTTCAGGTCGTCCCGTATACAATCATTGATGTCGCAGCAGTTTTTCCTGCCCCTTGGCGCGCCCGTGTACCCCGTAGAAATAATATTGTCGTCCTTTACGATAATCGCGCCGAAATTGCGCCGCAGGCAAGTCCCGCGCTCCGCCACAGTCTGCGCAATGTCCAAATAGTAGTTGTCCTTATCTCTTCTGCGCATTTGAATTATCTCCTCTCTTTCGCAGCTGAAAAACACTTTTGCCGTCGCTGGTCCGTACGACGCTGATAAAGGCCCATGCAAACAGAATCGTGATCGCGCCTGTGAACCGGCATACGATCGAAACGCTCTCTGCGTACGCGGTGCCGGGCGGAAAAAAATGCGTATCAGGTAAATACCCTATTATTTTTTTATTTTTCTCAGCCAGAAGGGCAGTGCAATCAGTCCAACGAGAGTTCCAACGCCGTAAGCAACATGCAGCGCCAGAAAGACAAAGGGCAGGAGAAGGTGGGTCCAGACAAAAGGCGTCCGGCGCATATCAAGAATCGAGGCGCCGACGGCGGCAACGGCATACAATATCCACATTACAGCCGCAAGCATAGGGAATCCCACACAGGCAAGAACAGTGGTGAAAAGAATCCCGAAAACAAAAATGAGCGGTACAAAATGGAACAACGAAAAACATTTCGGCTGTATACCCATCGTTTTTCCGATCCAATAGCCGTTAAGGTATTTTTGCCGCAACAATGCCTTAAAGGAGCTGCGAATGACCCGACGGGTCTTAATAACAGGATCGCAGCACATTTTATATCCGGCAAGCCCGATACGGTAACTCATATCGTTATCTTCCGTCCGGGCAAGATTCTCATTATAAAGGCCGACCTTGTCGTATACTTCTCTGCGATACATCGCAAACGCCATAGTATTGACATAGGTTCTTACGGTTAGACGTCGAAACGCCGCAACCCCACCGCAAAACGCGGAATTTTCCGCTAGGAGAAGAGTGCGCTGGAATGGGGTATCGTTAGCAAGGATGCTTTCCACCTGCCCCCCGCTGATGTCCTCTCCGCTTTCCAGAATCTCCACATTTTTGGAGATGAAATCAGGATCAATATTGGAATGTGCATCCAGACGGACGATGGCGTCGCCGGTATAATTCTTCAAGGCCACATTACAGCCGCAGGGCAGGGTCTTTCCGGTGTTCTCCAGCAAGACCACTTTCTGAAACCCATGGTCTTCTGCGGCAAAGGATTCCATCACTGCCCGCGTGCCGTCTTTGGACATACTGTCGATAAGAAGAACCTCAATTTTCTCATGCGGATAGTCTTGCGCGCACAGATCTTTCAGGAGCGAGGGAAGAGTATTTTGCGCATTATACGCCACAACAACAAAAGATACAGTCATTCTTTCTCTCTTTCTTCGGCAGATTGTCTGCCATATGTCCCCGGTATGCTTTCGGTGCGGAACATCGTGCAAATAACTGCCCAAAACGAAATTATTCTAGTCGCTGAAGTCAATCAAATTATAAAAAGCGTAACTGCCTGCCATACTGAAATACCCGAACGAGTCGAGCAAGCGCAGGCAAGTCCCACGCTCTATCACAGTCTGAGCAAGAAGTCCCTATCTCTTCTGCGCAACTGAGATATCCTCTTTTTCGCGCTTGAAAACACTTTCGCCGTCGTTAATCCGTACGACACTGATAAAGGACCATGCATACAGAATCGTGATCACATCTACGAACCGGCATACGATCGAAACGCTCTCCGCGTACACGGTGCCGGGCAGAAAATGCATAATTAAGGGACTGACCGAAGCCGCGCCGAGCAGAAATACGGTAAGCCGCGCGAAGACATACGCGCCGCGCGTTGCCGTACCGTCCAACTGATACCGGCCAAACATGAGAAAAAAACAGATGGACGCGCTTAATCCCAGCAGCAGGTATTTATATCCCGATACATTCGCGTTCATCGTCAGCTGGTTAAAGTCCATTGTCAGCCGCACTACAGAAAATCCAATCGGACCGATCAGACACAGGTGCATACCGCTGCCCATGGCGGGCGAGCCGCCGTTGATGAAGATGTAGGCAAAGTATATAACGGCAAACAGAGCAAAAACAGTCATAAGTATATCTGTAATCCCATTTTTTTCACCTGTGGCAAGCTGGTAAACGCCAATCGTCGTCACCGCCGCAAAGGCAAGGCAGGCGGCGAGATTCACCATGCAAAAGAAAGTCTTGGAGCTTGTCCGGACCATATCCACTAGAAAACAGCTTCGGCGCAGCAGCAGCGGTGCCGCGAGAAAAACGCAGCATGCCGAGGCGAAAACCACCAGCAGCGTATTGAATATATGCGGCGTATAATAGCCGGTCGTGTTGTCTATCAGATACATGTACTGATAGCAGCGCGCGCCGATAAAAGCGAGCGAAAGCAGCAGTACCAGCGGTGTCAGTTTCCGTTTCAGCATGCGTCAAGGCCTCCAGCGTTTTTTGTTATTTATATCATACATCATTTAAGGATAAAAAGAAATACTTTTTATGAAAAAAGAGCGCGCCTGGCCGCAGTGAAGAATCCGGTTGAGAAATAAATAAAATTTGATAAAAGAACTATACAAATTACCGGTGTATGATATAATAAAAAATAAGCGAAAAAAAGGAGGTGGTGCAGATGAAGGCGGAAGAATGGGAACAGCAGTTCAAAAGTATTTGGGATCGCTGGAGCAAGCCGATTTATAAATATTGTCTGCACCGTCTCAACGGCGACGCGGCGCGCGCGGAAGACTGCACGCAGAATACGTTTTTGACGCTGTATCAGTCAAGCGACCGCATCACAGACCTGGAGCACGTCGGCGCATGGCTCTATCGCGTGGCAAACAATTTTGTCATGAAAGAATATCGGCGCATGAAGAAGGAGCGCGACCAGAAGTCGTACGACGAGCCGTCCGTTCAGAACGAATTGTCGTATGAAGTGGATTTTCTGGAGCATGTCAACGATTACGAGCTGTATGTGCTGAAAGAAGAAGTTCTGAAACGCCTTACAAAAGAGGACAGAGAAATTCTGGTGCTTCTGTTTGAAGAGCGCCGGGCCATCCATGCCGTAGCACAGCAACTGGGTCTGAGCGATTCAGCGGTGTATAAGCGAAGGACGCAGCTGGTCAACAAAGTAAAGATAATCGCAAGTATGTTGATGAATTAAGTGTTGCAAATCGTTCCAAAACCGCAGTTTTATGGTATATATAATAAGAGGTGATACTCATGCGGAAATCTTTATCCACCAAGGCGTTTCAGGAGATTTTAAGAGAAACCAGTGCCTTGCACCGGGAAACGGTAGAAGCCGCCCTGGATAGAGAGCTTGCAAAGCCTGATGAAAAAATGAATACGGATCTTGTCGAAGAGCTTACGGATATACTGCTGCGAATGGAGCGTCTGGATCAGGATGTGCCGAATTTTACATTTGATTCCAAGTCTTATGCGCACGGCCCTCTTCCGGCCGGACGCCGTCGGCTGAAGGCTCTGCCCGCCCGGCTTCGCGTGGTTGTTTCGTTCAGCATAGTCCTCGTATTCCTGTTCGTGGTCAATACAGTCTCCACCATAGCGTTTGATTTTAATATAGCGTCTGAATTCGCTACCTGGACCAAGGACGCGGTTGTTCTCCGGTATGCGAACGATACGGGAACGGCGGAAGAAATGAGCTCGGCTGAAATTTACAGCCTGCTGCAGCAAAACATGTCGGACAATGGTTACGTCGCATTCCTGTGGCCGTCCGAACTTCCGTCGGATATGAAGGTGGACAGCATGCGCGTGGAATCCACTTTAAACGAGGTGAACATTATGGTCAGCCTCGTCAAGGGAGAGGACAGTGTCTCAATCAGCATCGTCAACCAGAAAATAAGCAAACTGGACCCGGATATCGACAACAACGAGGTCGAAATAGAGGGGTATTTCACAAGCGGCCTGCGTAAAACCATTAACGGACGCACCGTTTTTCTGCTCTCGAATAAGAATATCAATCAGCTCTGCTATATGGATGAATTTAATACGTATATCATCTCAACAACCTATGATGTGGATGTTTTGGAGTCAATCTTCGCCAGCATGTGACATTTGTGGTGTTTCCACAGGAATGGGCTCGTGTTTTTTATGGAAATAGCAGAACTGCATGAATCTCATTCCAAAATCGGCGTTGTGCGGTATATATAAACAGAGAGTACTTTTTGAGGATTACTGGGAGCGGAGATGTGTTCGGATCTGACCCGTCCGACCATACCATCCCGATTTCATTCGCGGATATGGCGTTTGTCATATCCGTTTTTTTTGCCTTTGAGGTCTGTTGATTCCATATCATAAAGCTGACGCGCCGGCATAAGCCCGTTTCAATTCATTTCGTTTCTGGTATCTTTTGTTTCCATCTGGCATATACATGTGATGAAACCGATGAAAAGGGGATGGGACACAGTGAAAGGGTTACCGGAAGAGAGAGTGATAACACTGGCCCTCTATATTATAGAGAATGAGGCGACGGTGCGGGCGGCTGGCAAAAAATTCTCCATATCCAAATCCACAGTACATAAAGATATAACGGAACGGCTGCCAAAGATCAATGCGAATCTCTATCGGCAGGTAAAGCATGTGCTTGACAAAAACAAGGCGGAACGCCATCTGCGCGGAGGGCAGGCCACCAAGCGCAAATACTCTCTCATATCCGTAGCGGAAAACAGGTCTTCGGTCCGGTAATCACAGCCGTATAAACGGCGGTTATCCGGGCGTTGTGATAAGAAACCCCAGGGGGGCGGATGCAAACCGCCCCCCTGTAGCCGTTATCTTTTCTATCGCCCGGATACCGCCGTCTTTTTCACTGTAAAAAATACTTTGCGTCACAAAATATTATTAAAACTTCTATTTACACTTGAAGACTTGAATGGTATAATAATTTGAACGATTTAACGAATTTTGACTGGGTAAACAGGAGTAAGGACGCATATGGCGGACAGAAGCGAGCAAATCAGGCGCGCGGGTAGCTATTACCTGATAGGTATCATCATATTGGCGCTGTCAATCTTGGCGCGTGGCGAGCTTGCGCTCACCGCGCTTCTCTGCGTCTTTGCGGCGGGTTTTATGCTGGCGGGGCATCTGCTCTGGAAAAACAGCGTATATGCGGTCCTGGCCCTTTCTGCAGCGCTCCTGTATTTTTCGGCGGGCGGATGGCTTGCCGCAGGTCTGCTGTTCCTGCTCCTGCTGGGGCTGGTCCTCTTCACAGGTTACGGCATATTCCGCAATGGAAGCCTGTCCAGCGTTGTCGCCGTATCTACGGTGGGGACGGCCGTGCTGCTCGGCCTGTTTTTTGCGGTTTATCTGTATGCGACCCAGGGCAATCTCAGTATGGAGATTATAACCGGGCCGCTCGACGAGATCAGCAACGCGCTGGACGATGAAATCTATGCAATGGTACATCAGCTCTACGCGAACTATCCATCGGAGCAGCTCGACGCACTGGTTACCATGGCGCTCACGCAAAAGGATTATATGTTTGAGATGATCCTGCTCTATATGCCCGGCCTGATCGCAACGTTTATTATGGCGGCCGCATATGTCGCACAGGCCCTTGCGCGGGGTCTGACCGCGAAAAAGTATCCGGGCCTGGTGTCGACCGAGCGTCTGGCAGATCTTCGCATATCGCGGGTCGCCGCCGGAACTTTTGTGGCGAGCATGCTGCTGGGGATGCTGACGGAAGGCGCCGTCTCGGCCGTGTTTATGAACTATGTAATGATTTTGTCTGCACCTCTGTTTATCGCGGGCGTCGTGTGCGCCTACCGGTTTTTGACCCGCAACACGGAGCGGACAGGCGTAAAAGCCGTGGTCGTGATCCTGCTCGTTCTCTCGTGCTGCGGCCCGTATATCGGTTTGTTTATAGATTTTACTTCTCTGTATATCATTCTTGGCGTGGTCGACAGTTTTACCGGCTGGCGCGCGCGCTTTAAAAAAGCGAATGGGAGGCTGAACTCATGAAAGTAATCCTGCAGCAGGATGTAAAGGGCAAGGGGAAAAAAGGCGAACTTGTCAATGTGTCGGACGGCTATGCGCGCAATTATCTGCTGCCGCGCGGCCTTGCGGTGGAGGCGAACAGCAACAACCTGAACGTTATGAGGTCCCAGAACGAAGCGAAAGCCCGTAAAATCGCCGAGGAAAAAGCTGCTGCGCGCGCGCTGGCGGACAGCCTGGAAGGCAAAACAGTGGAAATCGCCGTTAAAGCCGGCGAAAACGGCAAGTTGTTCGGTTCCGTCACGGCAAAAGAGATCGCGGACGCGATCCAGGACTCGTTGCATCTTGAAGTGGACCGCCGCAAGATCCAGCTGGAAGAGCCCATCCGCAGCTGCGGCACCGCGTCGGTCGTCGTCCGGCTGTACCCGGATATAACGGCGACTGTATTTGTGGTCGTCAAAGAAGCGTAAGTAATCAAGATCATGATAGGAAAGGAGCGGTGGTATGGCGTTGGAAGACCAGCTGACGGGCAGCGTCCCGTTCAGCTTTGAAGCGGAACAGTCTGTTTTGGGCGCTGTGATTATCGACTATTCCGTTTTGGATACGCTGATACCGCTGCTCCGTCCCGAATACTTCTACATGGAGCAGCACCGGCGTATTTATGAGACGATGCTATCCATGAACCTTGCTGCAAAGCCCATCGACTATGTAACGCTGTTGGATGAAGTCCGCGCGAAGGGGATTTTCTCCGAAGCGGAAGGCAAGCAGTATCTGCTTTCCCTTACGGAGGTCGTCCCGTCCATTGAGAATGCGGAGAACTATGCCAGGATCATTGTGCAGAAGGCCATTCTGCGCCAGATGATAGAGGCGGCGGACGCGATCCGCACCCGCGCCATGGAGATGACCGACAGCGCGGACGAAGTGGTCGAGTATGCGGAGCAGCGTATCTATGATATTACCAATGCCCGCGTCAACACCGGGTTCTATTCCCTGCGCGAAGGTCTGCAGGAGAGCATAGACCGCTATAATAAAATGGCGGGCGAGGGCCGGGAGCAGTTTCTCGGCACCCCGACTTATTTTCCCGACCTGGATAACCTTCTGGGCGGCATGCACAACAGCGACCTGATCATTGTTGCCGCCCGTCCTGGTATCGGTAAATCAAGCCTTGCGCTCAATATTGCGGAAAACGTGGCTCTTAAGGCCAAGAAAAAAGTCGCATTTTTTTCACTGGAAATGTCGAACGATCAGCTTGTCGACCGTATCATCTCGTCCCAGGCGCTTGTGGAAAACTACAAACTCCGCACGGGCGAATTGCAGGACGATGACTGGCGCAGAATTGCGGAAGCGACCAAGCTGCTCGCCGATTGTCCTATTTACTTCGACGATTCGAGCAATATCACGGTCAGCCAGATGAAAGCGAAGCTCCGCCGGCTTAAGGACGTCGGCCTTGTCATTGTGGACTATCTGCAGCTGATGTCTTCCGGCCGCCGCATAGAGAACCGCGTGCAGGAGGTCAGTGAAATGACCCGTGCGCTGAAGATCATGGCGAAGGAGCTCAACGTGCCGCTCATCGTGCTTTCACAGCTGGCCCGTAAGACGGAGGACCGCAAAGACGGCCGTCCGCAGCTTTCCGACCTGCGCGAATCCGGCTCCATTGAACAGGACGCGGATTCCGTTCTCTTCCTTGTGAACGACGCGCTCGCCACCGGCGAACCGGAACGGCAGAATATTATGAAGATCGTTGTCGGCAAGAACCGCCACGGCGAAACCGGTACGGTCGAAGTGGAGTGGAGCGGCAAGTACACCAAGTTCTCATCTTTGGAGAAGCGCTATGACGCTCCAATGTAAAGTTGAACAATACATGGACCGGTACCGTATGCTGGACGGTTGTGAGACCGTTATAGCAGCGGTGTCCGGCGGTGCGGATTCCACCGCCATGCTGCACATTCTGGCGGCCCTCTGTACAGGCCGCGGCCGTAAGCTTGTCTGCGCGCATTTCAATCATGCCCTGCGCGGTACGGCTTCGGATGAGGATGCGGCCTTTGTGCGCGAGCTGAGCCTGCGGCTGGATGTTCCGTTTTTCAGTGAGAAGCAGGATGTCCGTGCAAGCGGCGGCAACCTCGAAGCTTCGGCGCGCACGGCCCGTTACGGCTTTCTCGACCGCGTGGCCGCAGGTTTTCCCGCCGCGCGGATTGCCACGGCGCATACCATGAACGATAATGCGGAAACGGTTTTGTTTCACATGGCGCGCGGCGCCGGTGCGCAGGGTATGCAGGGCGTCCCGCCTGTACGCGGCAATGTCATCCGCCCGCTGCTCTGTCTGCAGCGCGCTGAAATCGAGCAGTATCTGCGCGATATGGGCCAGCCGTTCCGGACAGACGCGTCCAACGCGGATTTATCATATTCCCGCAACCGCATCCGTCACATCGTTTTGCCCGAACTTTGCCGGATCAATTCGAAGGCGGTGGAGCATATCAGTACTATGTGCGAGCTGCTTGCGGCGGATTCCGCCGTACTGGACCAGTTTGCGGCGGCGGCATATCGCGCAGCGGCGATGGGGGAAGCCCTCCGCGTTTCCGTGATCAAAGACCTGTCAAAGCCTGTGCGCTACCGGATACTCAAGCAGTTTCTTTTAGATCGCACGGGCATAACATATGATCAGGCGCATATGCATACTATAGAAGAACTCGTGCAGACCGGTCGTACCGGCAGCCGTACCCAGCTGAGCGGGGCGGTGTTCTGCGAACTGCAATACGGCGCGCTCCATGTGGGGACAAGTCCCGTATCCGCAGCCGTACCGGAGCCTGTCTCCGTGCAGCCCGGCGCATCCTGTGTATTTGGCGCGTGGCGTATTTCGCTTCGACTGGAAGACCGGCGGCACGCCAACCCGCTAAACGCGCTTGATTATAAAAAGCTTCCGCGCACGCTTCAAATCCGCGCCATGCGCAGCGGCGACCGGTTCACCATTCCCGGCGTGGGTTCCAAGCCTGTGCGCCGCCTGTATACCGACCGCAAGATTCCGCTGCGGGTGCGCGGCGGCAACCCTCTGCTTGCGGCGGGCGCGCATATTGCCTGGATCAACGGTATAGGCCCTTCGGCAGACTGCCGGCCCGATCACGCGACAACGCAATATCTGAACATATACATAAAGGAGATTTCAAATGAAGGATAACATAGGGCGGATTCTTGTATCGGAGCAGGCGCTCCGGGAAAAGATAGAGGAGCTGGGGAAACGGATTACAGAGGACTATCAGGGCAAGGATCTGCTGCTTGTAAGCATATTGAAAGGCTCGTGTGTTTTTATGTCCGATCTGATCCGGCATATCGATCTGCCGTTGTCGATTGATTTCATGTACGTATCCAGTTACGGTTCCGGTACGCAGACGACGGGTTCCGCCAAGATCATTAAGGACATGGACGTGGATATATCAGGCAAGGACGTACTGCTTGTGGAGGATATCCTGGACAGCGGCGTGACGCTGAGCCACGTTATAGACCTGATGAAGCAGCGTCATCCCGCATCGCTCAAACTGTGCGCGCTGCTGAACAAGCCCGATCGCCGTAAAATTCCCGTACAGCTGGATTACGAGGGTTTTGAGATACCGGATGAATTTGTGGTCGGATATGGGTTAGACTATGACGAGCGGTATCGCAACCTGCCCTTTGTCGGGATATTAAAGCGGGAAGTATATATGAAGTCGGATGGGACAAAGGAGGATAAGTAACTTGAAAAAGAAGAGCGGCGGAAGCATATGGTTTTTTGTCGGCGTATTGATACTGATATTGCTGGCAAATTTCCTGTTTGATTCCGGTACGAATCAGGAAAAACTCACATATTCCACTGTCCTTACCCATTTTCGGGAAGGTAAAGTAAATGATTTTGTAATTGAGGGCAATAACCTTTCCTATACATTAAAGGAAGACCCGGAAAACCCGGTCAAAAACAAAAACGAACTGAAGAAGGAATTTAAGCTCTACAGCGTGGAGCTGTTTATCCTGGACGTGGGCGACACCATCGCCGAACAGTTTGAGAACAAGACGATCGAGAGCTACGACATCATGCCGGAAGCCGGTATCCCGTGGTGGCAGAGTATCCTGCCGTATGTCATCATTCTGGTGATCATGGGCGGTATTTTCTATGTAATGTTCAACCAGATGGGCGGTGCCGGCACGGGTAAGGCCGCTTCCTTCACCAAGGCGCGCACCAAGACGAATGCGGACGATAAGAACCGCGTCACGTTTGACGACGTCGCCGGCGCCGAGGAAGAAAAAGAGGAACTGGCTGAAATCGTAGAATTTCTAAAAAACCCGCAGAAATTCACCGAACTGGGCGCACGAATCCCCAAAGGCATCATACTTGTAGGCCCGCCGGGCAATGGTAAAACCCTGTTTGCACGTGCCGTGGCGGGTGAGGCGCGCGTCCCCTTCTTCAGCATTACCGGCTCCGATTTTGTGGAGCTGTATGTAGGCGTGGGCGCGTCCCGCGTCCGCGACCTGTTCGACCAGGCGAAAAAAGTCGCCCCTTCCATCATCTTTATTGATGAGATCGACGCGGTCGGCCGCCAGCGCGGCGCGGGCTTGGGCGGCGGCCATGACGAACGCGAACAGACCCTCAACCAGCTGCTTGTGGAAATGGACGGCTTTTCCAAAAATGAGGGTGTTATCATCATTGCGGCGACCAACCGCCCCGACGTACTGGACCCCGCGTTGCTGCGTCCCGGCCGGTTTGACCGGCAAGTCGTTATTAACCTGCCCGACGTGAAGGGCAGGGAGGGCATTCTCAAGCTGCACGCGCGCAACAAGAAGCTCGACGACGACGTAAAGCTGGACATCATCGCAAAGACGACGGCTGGATTTTCCGGCGCCGACTTGGAAAATGTGCTCAACGAAGCGGCCCTGCTCGCCGCCAGAAACGGCAAGCACAGTATCAGTATGGAAGATATTGAGCGCTCCATTATTAAGGTGATGATGGGCGTAGAAAAGAAAAATAAAGTCATCAGCGACAAGGAGCGCAAGCTCACTGCCTATCACGAGGCGGGGCATGCCCTCGTCACAATCGATATGCCGGACCATGACAAGGTGCATGAAATCTCCATCATTCCGCGTGGGATGGCCGGCGGATATACGCTCCACCTGCCCACAGAGGATAAGTTCTATATGTCCAAGGGTGAAATGGAGGACCGTATGGTCATTCTGCTGGGCGGCCGCGTCGCAGAGCAGATCTCGCTGGATGATATTTCGACCGGCGCGTCCAACGACCTGGAGCGCGCAACGAATATTGCCCGTCAAATGGTGACCAAATACGGCATGAGCGACCGTCTCGGTCCCGTCGTATTCGGTTCCGGACAGGACGAGGTGTTCTTGGGCCGCGACTTTGCGGTATCTCGCAACTACTCCGAAAAGATTGCCGCCGCCATCGACGAGGAGATCCGTAACTTTATTGACAAGGCCGCCGCACGCGCCAAGGAGATTCTGGAACGCCGCCGTGCCGTGCTCGACAAAGTCGCACAGGCGTTGCTGGAAAAGGAAAAAATAAGCGGCGAGGAATTTGAGGCTCTCTGCAACGAGGGTTGAACGCCGAAACGATAAGACATGAGCCGATACAATAGCGTCGTACTCCAAAGGACAGTATACTGCGTATAAGGAATTACGACGTTATGCTTAAGGCAGACGATTTATGGCAACCAGAAAAGGAAATCCCGCGCGAAAGAGCCTTAAATGGAAATTGCCGTAGATTACGGACCGCCCTCGCCCGATACGGCAGATAAAACCTGTCGCCGGACGTCGGGTTCAATTCAAAACAATTGAATATCTTTACAAATAAAAGCAACAAGGTTTTACCTTGTTGCTTTTATTTTCGATATTTTTTTCTGAACTCGGAGGGTGACGTTTGGTGCTTTGCCGAAAAAGCGCGGTTAAACCCCGAAACCTCCATAAATCCGCAAGAAGTTGCTATATCCAAAATACTGTCATTAGCGGTCATAAGCATTTTTTCGGCTTTTTTCAGGAAACAGTCTGTTATATATTCCTTAGGGGCGACGCCCATCACTTCATTGAATATTCTTCGGAAATGCGTTACGCTCAAATTGCAGGCGGCCGCGAGCTCGGGCGTATGCACAGCCTCGCCGGCATGAACCGATTCATCTATTAGCGTAAAAGCGGGCGACAGAGCGATCAGCTTCGGATTTCTAGCCAAGGGCAACTTCGGCTTGCCGTAGGATTCCCTGCGCAGGGTAAGCATTAATGTATACAGATATGAGCAAATAATTTCGCTGTGAAACGGCGTTGTCTGCGGGTTATCCCAGGCGCTGAATATAAGCGATTTTACGAGCCGGTTAATTTCCTTGTACTGGCTTGCCCTGAATATGCCGCAAAGCGCCATTTCGGTTGTCATCCATTTTTCAACCTTGGTTTTATCGGTAAATCCGCCTTTTTCGAAGATCTTTTCGCAGTCAAGATTCAGCCAATACCATTCGCTTGTACAGCCCGGATTGTTCTTTGCAAGATGCGGCTGATAGGGAAATGCTATGTGCACGTCTCCCGCTTCAAAGGGGTATTCGTCGTTGTCAATATAGCATATCCCGGTTCCGCTTTCGCAGTATCCCAGCTCCAGGGATTTATGGTAATGCAATGCGGTAACTTCGTTCACAGATAATGGCTTGGGTTTTTTCTCGAAATTAATTTTTACTGCATAAGAATAGGGAAAAGCTTCCTCATAAAACGCGTGGAAAACATTGTTTGGTTGTTTTCGCAAGATTCTTGCCCTCTTTTACATAGAAGAAATCTTTTTATAAATATTATAATTGAATTGCAGGATGAAATCAAGGCCGTTCATTGATTCGTATTTTTAGAAAGGGGAAGAAAAATGAAAAAGTTTTTGGCAATCTTGCTTGCGGTATGTATGCTTGTCGGAATGTTTACCTTTGCCACAATCGCAGTCGACGCGCTCGCAGTCGAAAAAGTAGAGATCACCGATGTAAGCACGTTTACGGTATACTTCAATAAGGAAGTAAACCCCATAAACGATGAAGGCACAGACTCCGCCTGGGCAGCTTGGTATCTGGCGGACTCCGAGGGCGTAGTGGACGAGAGCGTCAGAAACGGCCTCGATTTCGGGGGCGTAAGCGAAGATAAAAAATCCATTACCTATATTGCAACCGGCGTGGACCTGGCCGGAAAAGCGGCGGAAGCGGAAGCCGCAGGCAAACAGATTGCCTTTGCCTTTGACGTTATCGGTGGCGGCGCGCCGCCGGTAAGAACGGTCGACGGCACGGAAACGCTTGCCGGCAATACCACGCTTACCAGCTACGGCAGCGCCTATGTCGTCACCGGCATTCAGGTTGTATACGAGTTAAAGTCGGGTGACTTTACAATAGAAGAAGCTGCTTTTATTAGTCAGACAACAATATTGGTGGACTTTGGTGAATCGGTAGAATTCACAGAGCAGCCTTGGGGCGCGTTCTATTTCCGGAACAAGGAAACGGGCTCGCTTGAAGGCGGGAGAATCGGCATGTCCTATCGCCAGATGGCTTCTACCGGCACAGGCGCCTATTATGTTTCCGGCTCTCCGGACGCACCCGACGGTAAAGCGTGGGAGGCATATACCAGAACCGGCGATTATGCGGCCTATACCAGGGATAAGTATGATTTAGTATTTGCATTTGACAATTTAGGCGCGCAGGGCAACGGAATAGTCAAAAATGCAGATGGCGAGTCTCTTGCTCCCAATGCAATTTCGCCCTCTTATGCCAACGGATTGGTTCACGCTTGCGATAATGTTATAAGAATAGACGGCTATGTTGAACCTTCCTTCATAATAACCGAAGGCTTCAGAGTCGTAAGCGCTACCGCTATTAACGAAAAGCAGATCGTAGTTGAATTTTCCGAGCCCGCACATATGATTCCTCCCTATGCGTATATAGCCCTTCGTTACACCGATAATTTCGGCTATCTTGCGATGGATAACGGCACGCCCTTACAGTTTAACGGCACTTCCGTAATGTCAGGCGACGGCATGAGATTAACCTGGACGATCGATGAAACAGGCAATCCTGCCGGCTGCAACAGTGTTCTGGATGCGATTCAATTCAACGGTAAGCTTGCAGAGTACAGCGACTATATTCCCATGATGTGCGTAGAGGAAATTGATTCCATTGACGACAATGATACGGTCGCCAACGTTTTAAATGATGCGAACGAAGAGTTAAAGGCGAATCGTGTATATTCCAGAGCGCAGGGCGGCGCAGATGCGGCTTATGTTCCCGTAGTCGAAAACACCGCCTGGGAAGATCCCGGCCTGCTTCCTCTGGAAATCCCGGCAATGCCCGAGGGACCCCATATTGTGAAAGCTGTTGCCGTTAACGATACGCAGATCGTCGTGGAGTTTTCAGAGCCAATTACCTTCCTGCCGCCTTACGGCTTCCTTGCTATTCGCTATGTCGACAGGGACTTCAACCTGGGCTTTGACGGCGAAACCCCCTTGCAATTCTACGGTGCGGCAGTCGTAAGTCGGGATAGAAAGAGCGTTGTCTGGACGTTAGCCAACGAGGGGAATATAGAAGGCGCCGACAGTCTCGCCGCCATTCTGGACAGAACCGGCGCGCTTGCCAAGTATAAGAATTATTACCCCGTATTCTGCCTGGAGGAAATTACCGAAGACGGCAAGGGCGATTCGGATGCGCTGATAGAAAACGTCGTCAACGATGCGGGTGAAAAGGTTGTGGCAAACTGCCCGTCTGATACCGGTTATGACAGAGTCTATGTAAACATTGAAGTGGATAATGTATATGCTATCCCCGCTACAGGCGACATAAATATAGCGTTCATAATCGCGGGAATGGCAATTCCCGTTGTATTGAGCGCTGGAATCGTCGTTAAGAAAAAGAAGACTTTGGCATAAGATTACACGAAGCAGGGGTGTAATCATTTGCACCCCTGCTTTATTTATTAAGTTTTATGAGGTAAATGAACATGAAGAAAATTACAGCAATATTTCTTGCGGTACTAACGCTTCTTGCGCTGGGCGTATTCTCCGTAGACGTAGGCGCAGAAGATACGCTCACAGTCGAAAAGGTAGAAATTACCGATATCAGCACATTTACGGTGTACTTCAATAAGGAAGTAAACCCCATAAACGATGCGGGAACAGACTCCGCCTGGGCAGGCTGGTATCTGGCGGATGCCGAAGGCGTGGTAGATGAGAGCGTCAGAAATCCCCTTGATTTCGGCGGTGTAAGCGAAGATAAAAAGTCAATCAACTATATTGCAACCGGCGTTGACCTCGCCGTAAAAGCATCGGAGGCGGAAGCCGCGGGCCAAAAGCTTGCCTTTGTTCTGGACCATCTCAATTTAGGCGCGCCGCCGGTAAGAACGGTTGACGGCACGGAAACGCTTGCCGGCAATACCACGCTTGCCAGCTACGGCAGCGCTTATGTTGTTACCGATATCGAGGTAGTATACGAGTTGAATATCGATCCTTCTGAAGAACCTTCTTCCGACGCGACTTCCTCTTCAGAATCTTCATCAGCAGGGGATAATACTCCCAATAACGGCGGCGGTTCCCTGAGCTTTGTCGAAACTGCGCTTCCCCAGGTGATCATGCCCGATTGGGTGATGCCCGTAATATACGGTCTTGCAGGTGTTTGCGTCATTCTTTTGGCTGTTATCATAATTCTGGCAGTTAAAATAGGCAAGCTGAAAAAATAAACGGTGGTTAGTGAATATGAAAAAGAAAAGATTTATTTCAGCCCTTCTGCTTGCATGTATCCTGCTGCCCCTGTTTACCGGATGCGCGCGGCAGTTTTGGGATGCAGGGCAGTATGATATAGCATTGAACACGGGTTTAGAGGGCGACTCGTATTATTACATAGACCGTGATTATGCGATAGACGCCACACAGGTTGAGGCAACCGAAGCCGAGTATGCCAAGGCAGAGGCATATATTAAAGAGCAGATTTTAGAAAGTTCGGATGCGAACACCCTGGGTTTTGATTTTGCAGTAGACGGCAAACTGTTCTCCGAGGTATTTACCGAGTACGAAAGAAATGTCGAGGAGGTTGCCTCCGATGATATCATGACCGAATGGGAAGTAACTTACAAAAAGCCCGGCGAGGTACTGGAAGTATCGATAAAAGCCGTGCTGTATAAGGTTGCGCCCGTTTGCGAATGGACAGTGTGGATAGAAAATACGGGTGATGCAAACAGCGGTATTATCACCGACTTTTCCGGCTATAAGGCAACAATCGGCAATGCCGGCAATAACGTATATGACGTGCTTGGATGGGGCGGCGGCAGAGATGCCACAGTCTCCTTTAAGCCCGAGGTAAGGCATTTTACCGATGGGCGCGCAATCGAGTTCAATGGTTCTAACGGCAGGCCGAGTGTGCGCTGGGCGCCGTACTACAATGTGTACTGGGAAAATGAAGAGGCCTCCTGGGGCAAGGAAGGCATATTCTTCTCCGTCGGCTGGACGGGGCAATGGAAATCCAGTCTTACCCAAACGGAAAACGGCGTGAAAATAGATACGCGTCAGGAATATCTGGAAACTTATTTAAAGCCTGGCGAGTCTATACGCAGCGCAAGAATGACATTGCTTTTTTGGGAAAAGGATATTACCCGTGCGCAGAATATCTGGACACGCTTCCTCTATAACTACATTCAGCCGAAAGAGGATGGCGAAACCCTGGAAACCCGCCAGCAAATGAATAACAACGTTTATGTAACAAATCTCATGGAGGATGCTACCACCGACAACCAGGTAATCGGCATAAAGCTTCGCCTGGCAAACGGCCTGCCGTTTGATTCCTGGCAGATGGATGCCGGCTGGAGCGTGCTTTTTGGCGGCAATTGGTGGTCAAGCGTAGGGAATTGGACGCCCGATCCGGAGCGTTTTGGCGAATCCTTAAAGGGAATATCGGATGTTGCGCACGAATACGGAATAGAAACCGTGCTTTGGTATGAGCCCGAGCGTATTGCCAATTATACGGATTGGAAAGAAGAGTTTATGGATAAGGGCTGGCTTATCTATAGCGAAGCGCAGAGCTGCATAGATTTAGCCAATGACGAGGTTTTGGACTACCTTTGCAATTTTATGAAAAATTCGCTGGAGATAAACGGCGTCGATTGGTACCGGCAGGACTGCAATTTTGACCTTTTGCCCTATTGGAAAATCAGAGACGCCGAAACCGAGGGTGAAAATCGCACGGGTATAACCGAGAATAAATACATCGTAAACTACTATAAGTATTATGATTTTCTTATCGAGGAATGCGGCGTGATGATAGACTCCTGCGCATCCGGCGGCAAGCGTCTTGACCTGGAAACGCAGTCCCGCTCCTATCCCTTATGGCGTGACGATAACTGCAACGATCCAATCGTTACGCAGTGCCAAACCTACGGCATAAATATGTTTGCTCCGTATTCGGGACAATCCACTGTTGAGACCAGTTCGGCCTCCATGAAATATGTAAGCCGCTCCAATTTTATGCAGTGTACCAACTTTGTGTATAATATTGAAAGCGGCGATCAGGCGCTTATTGCCTCCGCCAAAAATGTAATGGAGGAGCATGTGAAGTACAGCCCCTACTTCTTAGGTGACTATTATCCGCTTACCGAATGGTCGGATACGGCCGAAAAATGGATAGGCTGGCAGTGGCATTTGCGGGATGAAAACACAGGGATTATTCAGATGTTTAAGCGTCAGGGCTCAACACAGACAAGTCAGCTTTGCTATTTAAGCGGCTTGGAAAAGGATACTGTTTATGTGCTCACCGATATAGATACGGGCGATAGCATCGAACTTACCGGTTACCAGCTTATGACAAGCGGTATCACGATTCATATCGACAGCCTTCAGGATGCAAAAATCATTGAATACGCGCCAAAAGCGTAAGCGGCGGGCAAAAATCATTGAATACGCACCAAAAGCGTAAGCAGCGGGCAGTACGGATTTTTCCGTACTGCCTTATCAGAGAACAGACATTTATTCTGTATTGCAGATTATTTTTTTCCTGTATCCATACATAATCAAAACAAATCATACCCGGAGGATGTAAATTGAAAGAGAAATTTTATGATGTTAACATATCCGAGGGCGAAAACCTGACGGTAACCTACCGTACCGGCTTAACAACCTATACCGAGGGCCTGCGTGACGGAATATTTACCGCCTTGGGCTGGAACGGCGCGGGGTATATGCCGTTTCCCCATGATTCTTGGGATAATCCGCAAATCCTTACGGCAGCGGACTTTGCCGAAAGCTTTGCCTTTAAATTTGATATGAACGGGCAGTCAATCATGAGCCATTTTGTTTGCGAGGGAATAGAAAAGGAGGAGCGCGAAAAGAATCTCACCGTTAAAATCATCTTAAAGCACGGTTTTATTCCCGTAACGGTTACGGTGTGCACGCTTATTGACGGCTCGCCGGTTTTATCGCGCTGGCTCGAAATCGAAAACACAGGAGAAACAGCGGCCGCTTTGGGCGAGATGCATATTCTTTGCGGCGGTTTGGAAACCACCAAGCGCTGGAAAAATCATATAACCGACCAAACAAAGGAAAGCCCGTACCGTTTGGGTTATTTTAAGCATACTGTCCACATGCACGAGGGTATGTTCCGTTGGCACGATTTGCCGATGGACTGTCTGTCCTTTGGCGCAAGATACACGAGAGCGAGATACAGGCATCCGTTTTTCGTTCTGGAAAACAAGGCCAAGGGCACAACCTTTATCGGTCAGCTGGCATACAGCGGCGGCTACCGCTTCAGCTTCGATGTAAACCCCGAGAGGCTGGGAAACTCAATGATACAGGATCACTGCAGCCTGGCGTTTTCCGCAAAAATCGAAGCGCGCAACCCATTGAGAGTGATTGCACCCAGGGAAACAATAAAAACTCCCGAGCTTATCATAGGTATGGTAAACGGGGATCTCGACAAAGCCGTTAACGGTATGCACTCCTTTATCCGCAACAGCGTAATGCACCCACAGGCAAGAAACAGGGGTTGTTGGATTGAAACCGCGGGCCACGGAAATATTGAAGAGGACAAAATATGTGTGGACAGAGCCGCGGAAATGGGCTATGATATATTTTATATTGATGCCAACTGGTATTTTCCGATTGACAGTACCCGTGCGCTTTCCAGTACCGGCGATTGGGAGGTGGATATAACCCGCTACCCCAACGGCATAGGCGAGCTTCGCGATTACTGTCACGAAAAGGGCTTGCTTTTTGGGCTCTGGATGGAGCCGGAAAGAATAGGCTCTCTTTCAAACGCGGCAAAAGAAAGCGCCGGTCTTGTCACAATGGGCTACAACCAGAAGAATAACGGCGGATTCCCCGAAAAGGGGGTTGGAGGCATTGTGGATCTGGCAAAGGATAAATCTTATGCCTGGGTTGAAAATCATATCATAAGGATGATAGAATACACAAAGGTGGATATGTTCCGTCTGGATTTCAACCATATCTACGATGTGCCATATTCGGGCAATATGCGCGACGGCTATTTTGAGAACAGCGATTGGCGTTACAATGAGCGTTTCCAGGCTATGTATGAGCGCCTGCGCAAACGTTTTCCTGATGTTATTTTTGAAAACTGCGCATCCGGCGGCGGCAGAACAGATTTGGGTGCGGTTAAATACTTCTGCCATACCTGGATAACCGACAACCCTGTTTCTCCGCGCAGCTTTGATATAACAAACGGTATGACAATGTGTCTGCCGCCCGAGCTGATAGACAGGCTCACCACAACAATGGATGCCCATACCATGGCGGATTTGGATTTTCAAATCAGGCAGATGCTCTTTGTCCGCCCGACGGCACATCACAGCCACGGCTGCGGCACGCCCCTTTCTGCAAAAGAAAACCCCGTAATGCAGGAAAGATTCAAGCACTTTTTGGATTTATACAATCATTTTGTGCGTACCTTTATTGAAGAATCCGCAATCTACCACCATACGCCCGCTCTTGACGGCGAGGACAGCCGCGGCGTAGGCATATTGGAGCTTGTTGCAAAAGATTCGTCCAAAGCAGTGCTCGGACTGTTCCGCCTTGCGGACAGCGCGGATATGGAAATCATCGCCCGTTTTAAAGGCATTGATGCATCGAAGAATTATCTTGTGCATCTTGACAACACAAATGAGGAGTTTGTCTGCGAGGGCAGAATATTGAAGTATGAGGGCCTAAAGCTCCATAACGATGCATCCTTAACAAGCGAACTGGTGATTTTAACTGCATGCAAATAAAATATGGGAGGAATAATTATGCCTAAAACTTATGCGGCAGCATACAACGGGATCCAGTATTTCGGCAACTGGGTTTATGACGGAACAAGAAGATACACATCCATCCAATACAGCAGATGTATCTTTACCTTCAGCGGTAGTTTTGTACGCGTTTATTTCAATACAAGGCCCGACGGCGGCATGGCAAAGATATATGTTGACGGCGAGTATCAGGCTACCGTCAATACCGAAAACAGCGAAAATCTGAAGCAAATGCTTTTTGAGAAAACAGATATTGCCGGCGATAAAATCCATGAAATTACCGTGGTTTCCGAAAAGGTGAAGTCGCGCCCGCATGCCGTGCTGGAGGTTTGGTCGTTTGAAGCGGACGCCATTGTAAATTACGCCGAGTATATGCGCGATCTAAAGCTCCGGGAGTATGACGAAATCGCCCGGGGCGTTAAGAAAACCTCTGACCCGAAGACCTGGAAAAAGGTTGCATACAAAGCAACCTGTCCGCAGGGCGGCGTAAAAATCAAGGACAGGATTTTCACCAAGATGATGGCGGACAATAATAAAATTATCAAGTATGATTTCAACGTGCCCTTTTACTGCGAAGATAACGGGGTGGACGAAATATACGGCGGCGTTGACGGCCCCGGTTGGTCGCACTTCTTGCCTGCGTCCAACGAAGCAAGGCTTCTTGCAGGCGCATATAACTTTCTTTTGTGGGAGGAGGATGCGGAGCTTCGTGCCATCGGCGAAAAGATCATGGCGGATATAACCGCCCGTATGCGGGATGACGGATACTTTAATTATTATCCCGAGTCCGAATCCTTTGACGATGACGTTACCCCTTTCAGCGAGCGCAAGAATTATGACAGAGTTTTCTGGACACGCGCCATGCTGTATGCTCACAATGCCGGCAATGCGGACGGCTTACATAACGCGCGCAAAATGTATAATTGGCTTGAAAAGCAGCCTCAGCATCTGTCCCATATGGTTTGCGGAACAAACTCCACCAATGCCTACCCTGGCTTGCCACTCATGGCAAACAGTGAAGCAGGAGAGGACAGCGATATGCTCACCGTGCAGAAGTATTTTGACCAGGATTACCTGCTCAAAACCCTTGCCGACGAGAACTCTCTTGCAGTGGTGAATTACCCGGGGCATCAGCCGCATTGCTATGCGCTTCTTATCATTGAAGCCCTTGCAGACGAATACAGGGCAACCGGTGAGCGGAAGTATTTGGATGCGTTGATGGGCGGTTATGAAATTTGGCGCAAATATTATATACATATCGGCGGCACAGCCGCTATCTGCGAGGTGGACGGACCATACCCGCCCGGCTCTTACTATATCACAACAGGCCATAACGGAGAAACCTGTTCATCGGTATTCTGGTGTCTGATCAATATGCGCTTAATGCAGTTGTTCCCCGGCGAAGAAAGATATGCTAAAGCATTGGAAGAAAGCTTATTCAACGCTATCGCCGCCTGCCGTACCGCCGAAGACGGGTGGACGCGCTATCACGTGCGTTTCCACGGCGAAAAGGAATGGGGCAGAAACTGGAACAACTGCTGTGAGGTTGCGGCTACTATGTTTATCCCCACCGTGCCGTCCTATATTTACAGCGCCGATGAAAAGGGAGTTTTCGTAAACCTTTACATTGCTTCCGATTATACCGGCGACAATATGGATATTTCCATGAAAACCGAGTTCCCCTACAATGGCAAGGTTGAACTTACCGTAACTCCGAAATCCACAGAGGAGAAAACTTTGCGTATCCGTATCCCCGAATGGCAGACAACGGCTGTTGATATTTACCTAAACGGTGAAAAACAGGCGGAAGGCAAGCCCGGCAGCTATGTTGAAATGAAACGGGTTTGGAAGAATAATGATACGCTTACCTTTGCGTTTGATTTATCGCCGAGGCTTATCAAATACACGGGCGACGACCAGCCCAGGGATAACAGCGACCGCTATGCAATGCTATGCGGGCCGATGCTGATGGCGTTGACGCAGGTTCGGAAGGAGGAGGTCTTGCCTCTTCGAAACCGCCTTACCATTGAGCCGACAATTCCGAGAATCAACATGTCTCCCGAACAAATGCTCGAAAGCCTTAAAGAAGAAAGCCCGATGCATTACAGCGTCGATCGCTTCAAATTCGTACCTTATTACGCAATCGATAAGGAATACTTCACCTGCTATCCGATTATAGAAGAGTAATTCACGGCAATATGAGATTGCAGAAATCCCCTGACCTTGAAAAAGGCAGGGGATTTTTTGTCGTTAAAATTGCCTGCTGAGATGGGATATAGGATCTCAACCGGCCTGCGCCTGCTCCTGTGCGGTGTAGCTGAGTCCGTGCATGAACCCCATAAGAGAGGTGCAGGTCACATCGCCCGCCACGACCTGGTCTTCATATATGTATATGTTTGCAAAGATCGTGTCGTCTGTACGCCCCGGATAGTTGGTAATCTGATACGTCCAGCGTTTGAGCCGCTTGCCGCAGTAATCGCGCAGGTCGTATCCCTGCTCCTCCTGCAACTCGTTATAATTCTTGTATACCTCGTCAAATTCACTCGGTATCACGACTTCCACGACCTCGTAGGGCTCGCTGTCCACGGTCCAGCCGAAGCTGCTGAGGAAGGATACGCGGTCCTCGTTGTTTTTGACAATCATGGCCGCCGCGCTCACGGCGACAGGTTTGGATACAACGGCGGAAATGGTGATGCCGAGCAGAGCCAGAATCATGGCGCAGCAGACGAAAAACAACTGCTTATTGAGTTTCATGGTGACAACGAACATGGTACCGCCCCTTTTCTCATAGATACAATATATCTATATAAAAACCAAAGCCCGAATATGTACGAATCCAAGCATGTTTACCTGCCTTTCGTGAATATTTTCATCCCTTAGCCATATATATGGGATAGAGGGGACATGCGTTTCATGTCCGCCGCTGGGAGAGAAAAGGCAAGAGGGGGATTAAAATATGAAAGAGGTATTCATTTATGTGGGCGGCGTCGTCCTTGCCGTGCTGCTCATCTGTATTATCGGCCGCCTAATGTCAAAGAAAAAACATATTGTGTTGAGCAGCGTGAGCGGAGTGGCCGCGCTCGTGCTGATCAATCTTACGGCGGGTATAACAGGCGTCGGGCTGGGCTATACGCTGCTGTCAGTAGGCACTTCAGTTTTGCTCGGCCTGCCTGGTGTAGCGCTTCTCCTGCTTGGAAACCTTTTATAAATGATGCCATAATTCTGTATTGCAGGCGGAGGACAGAGTCCTCCGCTTTTCATCGTTCGTAAGGCGCCGAACGCATGTTTTTTGTCATTCCAGTGCGTTCACTATTGACGCGCTGTATCTGATTTGATATGATTAATGAAAACTTTATCGCCAAATTGTAACGGATGCTGCGATAAAGTTTGTGTTCAATATAAATATTAGATAAAGGAACGGAATGTGGATCAATGGGGATCAAAATTATTTTTCTGCTGATTTTTTTCGGAATTATGCTGACAGTAGGCTTTTTGTGCCGCCGAACGGCGGAGGATACGCACGGCTTTGTACTGGGCGGCCGGAACGTCGGCCCGTGGCTGACCGCCTTCGCTTATGGTACGTCGTATTTTTCAGCAGTTATATTTGTCGGTTACGCAGGCCAGTTCGGCTGGCGGTTCGGTATCGCGTCAACCTGGATCGGAATCGGCAACGCGCTGATCGGCTCGTTGCTCGCATGGGTGCTTCTGGGCCGCAGAACCCGTATTATGAGCCAGCATCTTTCGAGCGCGACCATGCCGGAATTCTTCGGCCGCCGCTATAACAGCAGGGCTATTAAAATTGCGGCTTCGGCCATTACGTTCGTCTTTCTCATTCCCTATACCGCATCCCTCTATAACGGGCTTTCCCGCCTGTTCAGCATGGCCTTCAGCGTGGATTATTCCATCTGCGTAATCGTAATGGCGGTGTTGACCGGCGTATACGTCGTTGCCGGCGGCTATATGGCGACCGCCGTCAACGATTTTATTCAGGGCATTATCATGATCGCGGGAATTATCGCCGTCATAATGGCCGTGCTCAACGGCCAGGGCGGTTTTATGCAGGCGCTTTACAGCCTCTCTGAAGTTCCCGGCGCGCAGGGCGATGCGAACGGCGTGTTCGCCTCTTTCTTTGGTCCCGCGCCGCTCGACCTGCTCGGCGTCGTGCTGCTCACGTCGCTTGGCACCTGGGGGCTGCCGCAGATGGTACAGAAATTCTACTCCATTAAAAGCGAGCAGGCGATCCAGTCCGGCACGGTCATCTCAACCGTATTCGCGCTCATCGTCGCCGGCGGCTGCTATTTCCTCGGCGGTTTTGGCCGCCTGTTTGGCGACCAGATCGAGTATATTTCGGGTACGACCACGCCGGTCTATGATTCCATTGTCCCCACCATGCTGCAAAACCTGCCCGATATCCTCATCGGCGTCGTAATCATTCTCGTTCTGTCCGCGTCCATGTCAACGCTCTCCTCGCTCGTGCTGGCCTCTTCTTCAACGCTTACGCTCGACTTTTTCGGCGAAACTTTTATGCGCCGCGCAAGCGAGAAAAAACGCCTGTTTGTCATCCGCGTTCTGATCGTGGTGTTCATTGCCATTTCCGTCGTAATCGCCATCGTACAGCACAATTCCGCCATTACCTTCATCGCGCAGATGATGGGCATATCGTGGGGCGCGCTCGCCGGTGCGTTTCTCGCGCCGTTCCTGTACGGCCTGTACTGGAAACGCGCGAATAAGTATGCGGTTTGGACATGTTTCGGGTTCAGCGTCGTCGTTATGCTCCTCAATGTATTTTTCAGCGGCTATTTCCCCGCCTTTCTTCGCTCTCCCATTAACGCCGGCGCGTTTGTCATGCTCGCAGGTCTGGTCTTGGTCCCGCTCGTGAGCCTTCTGACAAAGCGTCCCGAACCGGACTATATAGAACGCGTTTTCTCCTGTTATCAGACGCAGGTGACGGTCCCCTCGAAAGTTGCGCTGTCCGAGGATGTGGAGATCGAGAAAATCTGAGTTAGCATGAATTTCACATGACATTTTCGTGAAACTGTGATATACTATTTTGTAACATAAGGTCGAAAGAGGGAAGTGGATTGTTTTTTCAGAAAGAGCTGGAGACGATGCCCCGCAGAGAGCTGGAAGCTCTGCAGCTCGAGCGGCTCAGGCATATCGTCGATTACTGTGACAGAAACGTGCCGTATTACCACCGCGTCCTCGGCGAAGCGGGCGTGACGGCGGAGAAGATCAAGTCGCTGTCCGACGTACAGTACATACCCTATACGACAAAGGCGGACGTGCGCGACAATTACCCGTACGGCCTGTTCGCCGTGCCCATGCGCGATATTGTGCGCATCCACGCATCGAGCGGCACAACCGGTAAACCGACTGTCGTGGGCTATACCCGCGAGGACATCGGGATTTGGAGCGACTGCGTCGCCCGTCTGGCCGCTGCGGTCGGCGTAAACGGGGACGACATCGCGCAGATCTCGTTTGGCTACGGCCTGTTTACCGGCGCGTTGGGCCTGCATTACGGCCTGGAGAAACTCGGCTGCGCAGTGATTCCGGTTTCAAGCGGGAACACGCAGAAACAGGCGATGATTCTCAAGGACTTCGGCAGCACCGTGCTTATAAGCACCCCTTCCTACGCCATGTATATGAGCGAAGTTGCGCATGATATGGGCATAACAAACAGCGAGCTGAAGCTCAGAATCGGCCTGTTCGGCTCGGAGGGCTGCACGCCGGAGCTGCGCCAGAGCATAGAGCGCGGGTTCGGCCTGTTCTCTACGGATAATTACGGCATGAGCGAACTGATGGGCCCGGGTGTCTCCGGCGAATGTGAACGGCGCGACGGCCTGCATTTCGCAGAGGACCACTTTTTGCCCGAGATCATCAACAGCGAAACCGGCGAAGTGCTGGAACGGGGCGAGACGGGCGAGCTGGTCATCACAACCCTCACCAAACAGGGCATTCCGCTTCTGCGCTATCGCACGAAGGACATCACGCGCATCAATTACGAACCCTGCGCCTGCGGCCGTACCCATGCGCGCATGGATAAGGTCAAGGGCCGCAGCGACGATATGCTGAAGATCCGTGGCGTCAACGTATTCCCGTCGCAGATCGAGAGCGTGATGGCGAATATAGCGGGTGTTTCTCCGCACTATCAGCTGGTCCTGACCCGCAAGAACTATACCGATCACCTTGAAGTCAAGTTTGAATTGACAGACGAACGCCTGCTTGAGAACTACGCCGCGCTTGACGAGCTGCGTACTTCGGCGGTCGACCGCCTGCGCAGCGTGCTGGGAATCGACGCGAAGGTCACGCTGGTTCAGCCCCGTTCTCTTGAACGCTACGAGGGCAAGGCCAAGCGCATTGTGGATTTACGAGAAGGTCAGATATAAGAAGGAAGGATTGTCATGAGAGAATTAATGCTCGGCAACCGTGCGGTTGCAAGGGGCTTGTATGAATCGGGCTGCGAAGTGCTGTCCGCCTACCCCGGCACCCCCAGTACAGAAATTGCGGAATACGCCGCCATGTACGATGACATTTACTGCGAGTGGGCGCCCAATGAAAAGGTAGCGCTGGAGGTCGCGTTCGGCGCGTCGCTTGCGGGCCGGCGCAGTTTTTGCTGTATGAAACACGTCGGTCTCAACGTCGCGGCCGATCCGTTGTTCACCATGTCTTACACAGGTGTCGGCGGCGGACTTGTCATCGCAGTTGCGGACGATCCCGGCATGCATTCGTCCCAGAACGAACAGGACTCCCGCCATTACGCGGTCGCCGCAAAACTGCCCATGCTGGAGCCTGCCGATTCCGCGGAAGCGCTCGCATTTGTCGGCGCGGCCTATGCGCTGTCGGAGCAATTTGACACGCCCGTACTGCTGAAGATGTGCACCCGTATCTCGCACTCACAGAGCATCGTGGAAACTGCGGAGCGTAAAGTGCAGCCGAAAAAGCCGTATGAGAAGAACGCGCCGAAATATATCATGATGCCGGGCTACGCCAAGCTTCGTCATCCCGTGGTGGAGAAGCGTATGGAGTCTCTTACCGCGTATGCCGAGACAACGCCGCTCAACCGCGTGGAAAAAGGCGACGGTTCAATTGGAATCATCACATCCAGTACCTGCTACCAGTATGTCAAGGAAGTGTTCGGCGATAGAGCCGATGTTCTGAAGCTGGGCCTTGTCAATCCTCTGCCCAAACAGCTTATTTTAAATTTTGCAAAGAGCGTTAAACGCCTGGTCGTCATTGAGGAACTGGATGGGATTATTGAAAGGCACTGCAAAGCACTGGGGCTTGACGTGGAAGGGAAGAACCTGTTCCCGCCGGTCGGCGAGTATTCGCAGAATATGATCGCGGCGGCCCTGGGCGAAACGGTGCATGCGGGTGAAGTGCTGGAAGAATCCCTGCCTATGCGCCCGCCGGTCATGTGCGCGGGATGTCCGCACCGCGGCATATTCTATGTCTTGCAAAAACTTAAAGTACATGTCATGGGCGATATCGGATGTTATACTTTGGGCGCGCAGCCGCCGCTCGCGGCCATGGACGCGACGCTCTGTATGGGAGCGTCCATTTCCGGGCTGCACGGCTTTAATAAGGCGGATGCAGACAATCAGCGCAGCTCTGTTGCCGTTATCGGCGATTCCACATTTATGCATTCGGGTATGACCGGTCTTGCAGACGTTGCATATAACGCATCGAATTCCACTGTAATCATTCTCGACAACTCCATCACCGGCATGACGGGCCATCAGCACAATCCTACGACCGGGTATAATATCAAGGGCGATCCCGCCGCAAAAATCGACCTGGAAACGCTATGCCGCGCGCTGGGTATCCGCCGCGTCCGCGTCGTGGATCCCTATGACATTCAGGCCTGCGAGGCAGCGGTTAAGGAGGAGCTCGCCGCGGACGAAGCATCGGTTATCATCTCCCGCCGGCCGTGTGCGCTGCTCAAATACGTCAAGCACAATCCGCCTCTGCGCGTGGACCGCGACGCTTGTAAAGGCTGTAAGGCATGTATGCGGCTGGGCTGTCCCGCAATCAGCATGAAGGCGGGGAAGGCCGCGGTGGATGCGACGTTGTGCGTCGGCTGCGGCGTATGTCAGAGCCTGTGCGCCTTTGACGCGCTGAAAGGGGATGCGTGAGATGGAAACGAAAAATGTAATGATCGTCGGCGTTGGCGGCCAGGGTTCGCTGCTCGCCAGTAAGCTGCTTGGCAACCTGCTTGTGGAGCAGGGGTATGACGTAAAGGTCTCCGAAGTGCACGGTATGAGTCAGCGCGGCGGTTCCGTGGTCACGTATGTGCGCTATGGCGATAAGGTCTACTCCCCGGTTATAGACAAGGGCGAGGCCGATTTCATCATCTCATTTGAGCTGCTCGAAGCTGCGCGCTGGGCGGAATACCTTCGTCCCGGCGGCCGTATCATCGTCAACACCCAGCAGATCGACCCCATGCCCGTCATTACAGGCGCGGCGGCATATCCTGAGGATATCCTTGCCAAACTGCGCGCGTTGGGCCTGCAGGTCGACGCTGTCGACGCTTTGGAGATCGCCGAGCAGGCCGGAAGCGCCAAGGCCATCAACATTGTTTTGATGGGAAGGCTCGCCCGGTACTTCGACGTGCCGCAGGACGAGTGGCACAAGGCGTTGGAACGCGTTGTTCCGGCAAAATTTCTTGCCCTGAACCAGAAGGCGTTTGCCTTGGGTATGCAGCTCGCATAGGCGGGGACATAAGCAATAAAAGAGAGGGGAAGCATGAAATGGCACGTTATTTTCAGGAAGAGATCGAGACTGCGCCGCGGTCACTCCTGCGTCAGTGGCAGAATGAGCGCCTGGTAAAGACGGTAAAGCATGTCCATGACAACGTCCCGTACTACCGCGCGCTTATGGAGGAAAAAGGCGTAACGCCGGACGATATCCGTTCGGTGGACGATCTTTACAAGCTCCCGTTTACTTATAAGAGCGACCTGCGCGACACATATCCATACGGTATGATGGCGGTTCCCATGGAGCAGGTGGTTCGCATCCAGGCGTCGAGTGGAACGACGGGAAAACAGGTCGTCGCGGGCTATACGCAGCACGACTTGGAAATCTGGGAGGATATCTGTGCCCGCCAGCTTGTCGCGGCCGGCGCAGGCCCGAAGGATTTTGTCCACGTCTCCTATGGCTATGGCCTCTTCACCGGCGGCCTTGGCCTGCACGGCGGCGCGCATAAAATCGGGGCGACGACCATTCCCGTCTCAAGCGGGAACACCCAGCGTCAGATCACGATTCTGCGTGATTTCGGCTCCACCATCCTGTGCTGTACGCCTTCCTATGCGATGTACATCGGCGAGACGCTGGAGGCCATGGGCGTTCCGCTTTCGGAAATAAGCCTCAAAGCCGGCATATTCGGCGCCGAGCCGTGGACGGAGCAGATGCGGCAGGAGATACAGCGCAAGCTCGGTATCAAAGCGTACGATATCTACGGACTGACCGAGATCATGGGTCCCGGCGTTGCATACGAGTGCAGCGAACAGAACGGGATGCACATCAATGAGGACCATTTCATCCTCGAGGTCATAGATCCGGATACCGGCGAGCCGCTCGGTCCCGGCCAGCAGGGCGAACTAGTGTTTACCTGCATCACAAAAGAGGCCTTCCCCCTGATCCGGTACAGAACCCGTGATATTGGCGTTATCACCTATGACGCCTGCCCCTGCGGACGCACCTTTGCCAGAATGTCCAAGCCCCGCGGGCGGACGGACGATATGCTCATCATCCGCGGCGTCAACGTATTCCCGTCGCAGATCGAGACAGTACTGCTGGAGCGCGGCTACTCGCCGAACTACCAGATCATAGTAGACCGCGTCGGCAGCCACGATACGCTGGAGGTCATTGTGGAAATGACGCCCGACATGTTCTCCGACACGGTGCGCAGCATATCCGCATGGGAAAACGATTTAACAGAGGCATTGAAATCCCTGCTCGGTCTTGCCGCAAAAGTGACGCTTGTGGAGCCAAAATCCATCGAGCGCTCCACGGGCAAAGCCGTCAGGGTGATTGACAAACGGAAACTGCATGATTGAAAAGGAGGGTACAGGTATGACGATCGATCAACTATCGGTATTTGTGGAAAACAAAGCGGGTAAGCTTGCAGAGATCACGGCGGTTCTTGCGGATGAGGGAATCGATATCCGCGCAATGTCCATCGCCGACACAAAGGACTTCGGCATTTTGCGGCTGATTGTGAACGATGCGGATAAGGCGGTTTCCGCGCTTAAACGCGAACAGTACATTGTGTCCGTAACAAAAGTAATCGCGGTAGCGATCTCCGATACGCCCGGAAGCCTTGCCGCCGTGCTGCGTATTTTGTCCGACAACGCTATCAGTATCGAATACATGTATGCGTTTATCACGCGCCGCAGGGAGGATGCGTACGTCGTGTTCCGCGTTGAGGAGAATGAGCGTGCGGTGAAAATCCTGGGTGAAAACGGGATCAGCGTCGTAACGCCGGAGGAGATATTCACCCTGTAATTCATGCAAGCCATTCAAAAAAGCGCCTGCCAATTGGCAGGCGCTTTTCATTCTGTTTTACAGCGCCGTTCCCGTCCTGGGAATACGGAACCGGTCGGTGTCGACGCCCTCCAGCTCCAATAGCTTTCGCTTTACCGCAATGCCCCCGGCATAACCCGTCAGGCTCCCGTTCGCACCGACTACCCGGTGGCATGGGATGATAATGGAAATGGGATTATGGCCCACCGCGCCGCCAACTGCCTGGCCCGACATTGGCCGGCCCGTTTTCGCCGCGACCCGTTTTGCAATTTCTCCGTAGGTTGTCACCTCTCCATAGGGAATCTCGCGCAGGATGCGCCATACCATCTGTCTGAACGCGCCGCCAATCGGCGCGAGCGGCAGCTCGTCAACGTCGGGCCGCTGTCCGGAAAAATACCGGTCAAGCCAGTTTTTTGCCATGTGAAATACGGGCAAGTCGTCGTTGGGAATCATCGGTTCCGGTACAGAGTCGCCGTAGTATTTCTGCCCATTGAACCAAAGCCCTGCGAGCCTGCCGTCCGCACAGGCGAGCGTGATCGCGCCGATTGGCGAATCATAATTGGTGCGGTAATACATGAAATCCCTCCCAACCGATTATGCGGTTTTTTTGCTTTTAAACTTTGGCGCATAATCCTTCATACCATCGACCGCGCCGCCTGCAACCGCCCACAGGTACAAGCTTGCAACGCTGCAATAAGGGCTGAACCGCCGCCTGTATTTCTCGAACAGTTTGCGGTCGATCTTCCTGTGGTGATATACCATGCGCAGTCCGCGCTGGATCGCGAGGTCGTCATAGCTGAACACGTCGGGGCGTTGCATGCAAAACAGCAGTATCATCTCCGCCGTCCACACGCCGATTCCTTTTAAGCCGGAGAGCATGCGTATTGCTTCCGCATCCGTCCTGTTCGCAACGTCTGCAAGGTCGAATCTTCCGGTTTCCACCTGTTCGGCAAACTCCAGAATATACGCAGCTTTGCGAAAGGATATCCCAAACGCCTGCAGCCGTTCCGGGCCCGCGGCAAGAACGGCCGGCGCGTCTACAGTGCCAAGCGCGTCCCGCATCCGGTTCCATATCGTTGCCTGCGCCTTGGTGGATATCTGCTGTCCGACGATATGGTGGACAACGGCGGAAAACAGGTCCGGATCCACTTCCCGATCCACGTGTCCAATCCGATCTATCAGCGCGCCCAACCTGGGGTCTTTCCGTTTGAGATATTCGGTTTCCGTATCGCCGTATTGAAAAAACATGCGCTTCGCCTCCGGCTTACAAGTTATTTTCAATTATATCACAGGCGTCTCGAAAATACCAGTCTGCATATATCCCGTAAAAACGCAAATACTGAATACACAGTATGTAAAAAGAAAGGAGGATTATTGTGGAGAACAATCAAAACATACCGTCCACACTTCCAATGAACACACTGAAAGATATCCCGACTCCGAACCCGGACGCAAAGACAATCGTCGCGCTTGTCAAGGAAAGCGGCCGAATCACCGGCTATAAACTGTCAGACGGAACCGTCCTGAGCAAGGCGGACGGCGTTCAGCTGGCGAAAAACGGCGGCATCCGCGGCGTCGGCGTAGGAATCCGTAAAGGTACGGAATACCTAAAAGCGCTTCCCGACGGTTCGGAAGGCAACAATCTTGGCAATCTGCCGAGCATAACGAACTGAGAAATAACAACATCAAGGGCTGTCTATCGTAAGGCAGGCTAATACCAACCGATAAAAAAGACAGAGACTTTTGCCTCTGCCTTTTTTTACACAACGCTAGTATCGTCTGCGTTTCCTGCAAGCACAATCCAAATATAAAGGTTCGCTCAGGTCCTGATGATAAAATCCGTAATCCATATCATCAAAAAGATGAAAACCTAGTTTGCGGAGAACGTCATTTGTGTATTCAGATCGTGTGGTATTGCATGATCAGGCTGTTTTTGGGGGCAGGAATCGTAACTTCAATGCCTGACGCAAGTTCTGAGCCGGAAGCGGTCAGTTGGGTGCGGACAAAATGCTCGTCAATCAGCGTCAGCGAGTAGTTTTTGCTGAGATCAACAGCTTTGAGCGCAAACTTTTTTGTGCACTGCCTGCTGTCTGCCCGACGGAATACATAGAGCGCACCGTGATCTTCGAAGGCAAGCTGATATGCTGACCACACAGACTCGTCCAAAGTAGCGGAAGTGAGAGGATAGAAATCGCCGTCCCAGTAGCTTTTCATCTCACATACTTCGCGGAGAACCTTTGAGCCCTGTTCAAAGTCAAAGCCGGGGTCAAGAATGTGGAAGTTTGCCGCCAACCCGTGAGTTGCGGTGGAACGCACAGTGTAAGCGTCAGTATCCCAAACGGCGCATGCATGGTATGGAAGGTATTCGGCAAGACCAAGTATCTGATTGTGGTTCCAAACGGTAATGCGCCTTTCGGAATCTTCGGGGAAGCATCCGGTGTCGCTTCGCCAAAGGGTGACAGACCGCATTGCGGTTTCGACGTCAAGACGGCGTCCGCCGCTAGCGCAGTTGTCGATCCAAAGCCCGGGACAGGAATTGAGTATATCGTCCCACATCCGGTACAGACCGTCAATATATTTCATTTCTGTGATTCCGCGTCGGTTGGGTTCATCGTTTGCCCGCCAGTATGGCAGTGGATCCATATTGAAGTCCTGACGATATATGTCGATGCCGTTATCGCGTATCATGCCAATCAGTGTATCTGTAAGCCAACGGCGGGCAGATTCGTCAGCGAGGTTAAAGAGTCTTGTCTTATTTTGGGGATCGGTCATGAGAAGAAACTTTTCTTGATCGTAGAGATCGCTGCCGGAATATACCCTTTCGGGTTCAAACCAGACGATAAACTTCAAGCCGTTTGCGTGGGCATAGTCGGAAACCGGACGCAGCCCCCGGGGAAAGCCTTCGCTGAACCGGAAATTGCCAACGCCGTGGGGAAATCCCTTGTAAAACCATGCGGCGTCCAGCCAAAGCGTGTCAATATATTTAAGCTTTTTGGCTGCGTCAACAGTTTGGCGTTGACCGTTTTCGGTTGCCCAGGCGTCTTCTTTTTTGGAATTGCCAATCGCCTGAAAATACCTGTCAAAGCACTGTATGGCAATGGGCATCTGGAAGTTTTCGCCAAGACGGGCTTTCGGGGAGAAGTGCTCACGCATGATTTTTCGGAATTCGCGTCTGGTTTCGGCGGCATTGCTACCGCGAACGACCAAAACTGACGGAAGGCGGACAAATTCGTCGGGCTTCAGGTAAAAACTGCTGTCACACATACCGATCTGAACGGAAAATCCGGCGTCCGATGGCAGGATATCCCGGCTCCACTGACCGGTCCAGCCAATACCGATGACAACGGCATGACTTTCCCATTCCAGGTCAAAGAACGGAAATCCCGTTGTGCTTGAAGACCTACCTCCAAATGGTTCTTCATGGTAGGGGGCATTCAGTTCAATGCTGACGGGCATAAAGCTTTCTGCTCCGCAATCGTCACCTACAAGCGTGTGATATGTAGGAGCGGCGGAGGAGGAGAAGCGCACGTCGAGAGATTTAACGTCTGAGATAAGCTTTGTGTTTTCGACACCTGTATTTTTCAGTTTAAGCACTGCAAATTCTGCAAAATCAGAAAGACGGCGGCATTCGTATGACACTTCAAGTACAGAGTCTATATTTGAGGTTCCGGGAGAAAAAACAAATTTTTTTCCGTTGTAATTCAAGCTTGCACAAAGATTGTTCATGGTAGCAGATTAACCTCCTTTAAGAACTGTTTTTCTAAGTATAGCATACCGCCAGTGTGCAGTAAATACCCTGTGAAAAATACTTAAAGGATTTTCTGATATATATTCTGACCATGAAGCTGAAATATTGTTCTGTAACCGCACTTTTCTTAGAATGTATTCGCATTTGAGCTAAGCGTAATGTATTTATATCCCATGTGTCGGGACCCGTCGCCTGTGGTGTATTGGAGGTGTTCTGTGATAGAATAGCCGCAGCTTTTGTACAGTGAACGGGCGGAGATATTGCCTTTGTGGTACGGAGTCCGGCTCTGCTTTTTCTGCGCTGGTATATAAATTCCTCAGCGAAGGAGGCGGCGAGTCTGCCCGCGTCCTTTCGGCAGCGCGCATCCTGCGCGTTTTTTTGTAGGCTTCTGGACAAGCGGGTCTTGATATGGTAAACTATATCGGACAAAACGTCAGGTGAAAGAGGGAACCATATGTCAGTCAGACTTCTTTTAACAGAGCTGGTATCCGAAGCATTTGCATCGGCCGGCTATTCCAGCGAATATGGCCAGGTAACGGTGTCAAATCGTCCCGACCTGTGCCAGTTCCAGTGCAACGGCGCCATGGCCGCCGCTCGGCAGTACCGTAAAGCGCCGCTTGTGATCGCAAGCGACGTGGTTCGTCGTCTGGAGGGCGACAGCCGCTTTGCCGCCGTCTCCGCCGTCGCGCCGGGATTTATTAACCTGACCCTGCAAGACGCGTTTCTTGCGCAGCTTATCCGCGATATGGCGGCGGATTCGCGCCTGCTTCTGCCCACGCTTGAAAAAGAGACGATCGTGGTGGATTTCGGCGGCCCGAACGTGGCCAAGCCTTTGCATGTGGGCCACTTGCGTCCCGCCATCCTGGGCGACAGCATGTGCCGCCTGGCTCGATTCCTGGGCAAGGACGTGATCGGCGACGTCCATCTCGGCGATTGGGGCCTGCCCATGGGCCTTGTCATCGCGGAAATCAAGCGTATGTACCCCGATCTCGTCTATTTTGACCCTGACTTTACGGGCGAATACCCTGACGGCGCACCCGTCACCGTCGATGAACTCAACGAAATCTACCCGCGTGCCTCGGCCCGTTCCAAGACCGACCCTGCGTTCGCTGCGGAGGCTGGTAGAATCACAGTGGCGCTGCAGCGCAAGCAGCCGGGCTACTATGCGCTATGGGAACGCATCCGCGCCGTTTCGGTGGCGGACATCCGCTCGATCTATGACATTTTGGGCGTACATTTCGACGTGTGGTATGGCGAGCGCGACGCGGACCCATATATCCCGCGCGTACTGGATATTCTGAAACAAAAAGGCCTGCTCTATGAATCTCAGGGCGCGCTGGTCGTCGACGTGGCGACGGAGGAGGACAGGGAGCCCATGCCGCCCATGATCCTTGTCAAGTCGGACGGCGGCACCAATTACGAGGTGACGGATCTCGGCACACTGTTGCAGCGCAAAGAGGACTGGAACCCTGCGGCGATCCTGTATTTTGTGGATAATCGCCAGGCATTTCATTTCAAACAGGTGTTCCGCTGCGCGGCGAAAGGCGGCATTTTAGGGGATACGGTCTGCGAACACTGTGAGAATGGGACGATCAACGGTCCGGACGGCAAACCCTTTAAGACGCGCGACGGCGGCGTAATGCGTCTTATGGATATGATAGAAATGGTCTCCGACAGCGCCTATGAAAAGGTGAAGGATTCAGATGCGCTGGACGATGCGGAAAAGCGCAACGTCGCCCGAGCGGTGGGCGTGGCCGCTATTAAAATCGGAGACATGCTCAACCACCGTTCCAAAGACTATGTGTTCGATATGGATCGCTTCCTCTCCTCGGAGGGAAAAACCGGGCCCTATTTGCAATATACGACGGTGCGTATCAATTCCGTTCTGGAAAAGGCGGCGCAGCGCGGCGAACCACTGGGAGAACTTCTTCCGCCCGCGTCCGACACGGAACGCAGCCTGATGCTTTCTCTTTTGTCCGTATCCGACGCGCTGGTGCGCGCATATCAGGAAAAGGCTCCGAATGTGATCTGCGAGACGCTATTTGATGTCGCGGGCCTGTTCAACCGCTTTTATTTCGAGAATAAGATCCTCACATGTCCCGACCCTGCCCGCCGCGCATCGTGGCTGTCACTGCTGCAGACGACGTATCGGATGCAAAATACCCTGCTCGGCCTGCTGGGAATCACTGTACCGGAACATATGTAACAATCCCCCATGCAAAAGCGCCTTGCATTGCGCAAGGCGCTTTTGTGTTCTCTGGTTCCGGAACCCTCCCCGGCTTAGCCGTAAAAAGGCGCCCCGTGAAAGAGTATTTGTTTCAGGCATCAAGAAGGGACGCGAACAGGCGCCTTTTCTGAAAAAGGTCTTCCGTCAGAGCGGCAACCGCCCGTTTACGCGCTGCAGGGCAGGTATTGCAAGCGAAAATCAGCGCGTCTTAATGCATTTTCCGGCCATAGGTGCTTACAGTGCCAATCCAGGCCGTCGGATATCTCATTGTTAATACAAATTATAAAAGGTAAATTATAAAAGGATGGACATCTCAATCTGCGCCAAAAGCCGCAGAAGCTCCTGCAGCGGGACAGCGGCAGCCTGCCTGAATCCTCTGGCCCCAAGCTCCTCGGCGGGCAGGTCGATGATGATTCGCGTCCCATGCGGCTTTACCTGCGTAATAAACATGTTGCCGCCGTGTTTTCGGACGACGTTTTGCGCAACGTACAGGCCCAGGATCGGCCGGTCGTCCGCATAGAGAATGTCGTTTGTGAGAATCCGTTCCATATAATAGTCGGGGATGCCGTCCCCATTGTCGGATATCCCGATCGAAACGGTCTGTCCATGTTTATGCAGTCCTATTTTGAGTTCGCCGTTTTCGTTCGCAAAGTAGAGGATGTTGGAGAGGATATTGAGAATTGCCCGGGAAATCTGCACGAGGTCGCAGGGAATCAGCACAGGTTCGTCCGGCATGTCGAGTACGATGGAAACGCTTTTTTTCGCCGCGTACTGCCGTGCCTCTTTCGTAATCATTTTCAGCGCCTGTCCTATGTCGTGCGTCGCAATATTGAGCGGGTAAGCATTCTGCATGATCATGGCCGCATCGCGCAGCAAGTGCGCGTTGCGCGTAATGCGAAGCGTGTTTTTCTTCATGCTGTAGAGGTAATGCCGTTCTTTGGAATCCGGCTGTTCCGGCATCAGCGCAGAAAGGGAAGAAAGCTCTGTGAGCAGTTGCTGCAACGTATTGCTTATCTGTTCCACGCATGCGGAGATCACAGCCAGATTCTGCATGGTGCCCTCTGCTTCTACCTCCTGTCTGGAACGGATTTCTCCGATCATGTATGTAGCGTCCGCGTCCGCCGTCTTGAGCCAGTACACATGCAGCCTGTTTCTCTCGTTTGGCCGGCCTTTACAGTATACGTCGACCATCTGCCCGGAATCCCGCGCCTTTCTGATGCGGCTTAAATTATCCGCCGTGACCAGCACGTCGAGCATTGCATATTGTTCGCCATAGCGGCGGCAAAACGCCGTATTGCTGAAAACGGTTTGGAACGAATTGTCGCACAGAATCATGGGGTGGTCCATACCGTGAAGCAGCTGTATTATATTTTGAAGCGTAAACCTTGGTGTAGATAACATATGGGTTCATCCTAACTACAAAATATGACATTGTGATTGTATTATACCGTATTTAAAAGTCAATAACAATATTAGCTTCATCGGAATCAAAAATAAAGTTTCGTCCCTCTTTCCAAATAAGCCTAAAAACGCGTACAAAATCATGCCAAAATTGTTAATTTTGCGGGCGGAATCGGTTTTATATTGCATATTTCCAATATTTAGGTTAAAATATAATTTGAAATAAAGAAGGAGGATGAAAATATGGCAATCAAAATAGGTATTAACGGCTTCGGCAGAATAGGCCGCCTGGTTTTCCGCGCGGCGGTAGCGCAGCCGGAGAAGTATGAGATCGTCGGTATCAACGACCCGTTTATCGACGTGGATTACATGGTTTATATGGTGAAGTACGATACCATGCAGGGCCGCTTTAACGGCGATATTTGCTCAAAGGACGGCAAACTGGTCGTCAACGGCATGACAATTTCTGTATACGCGAGCAAGGACCCGGCGGAGATTCCCTGGGCAGCCTGCGGCGCGGAATATGTTGTGGAATCCACCGGCGTGTTCACGACGACGGAAAAAGCGATGGCGCATGTCAAGGCTGGCGCCAAAAAAGTCATCATCTCCGCGCCTGCCAAAGACAAGGATACGCCGACTTTTGTGTGCGGCGTCAATCTGGAGACGTATACAAAGGATATGGTCGTCGTCTCCAATGCCTCCTGTACGACCAACTGCTTGGCGCCTCTGGCCAAGGTTGTGCATGATAAATTTGGGATTGCCGAGGGTCTGATGACGACGGTCCATTCCACGACCGCAACGCAGAAGACGGTCGACGGTCCCTCCTCCAAGGATTGGCGCGGCGGCAGAGCTGCGGCGGGGAATATCATTCCGTCCTCCACGGGCGCGGCAAAAGCGGTCGGCCTCGTTATCCCGTCTCTGAAGGGTAAGCTCACCGGCATGTCCTTCCGTGTTCCCACGCTTGACGTTTCTGTCGTGGACCTGACTGTCAAGCTAGCCACAAAGACGACCTATGACGAGATCTGCGCGGAAATGAAGCGCGCTTCCGAGCAGGAGCTCAAGGGCATCCTGGGCTATACGGAAGAAGCCGTTGTCTCCTCCGACTTCCTGGGCGATCCCCGCACTTCTATTTTCGATGCCAAGGCGGGCATTATGCTCACGGATGATTTTGTCAAGCTCGTGTCCTGGTATGATAACGAGTGGGGATATTCCTGTAAGATCCTCGATTTGATCGACCACATGGTCGCGGTAGATCGGGCGTAACCATCGCATGTCGTCAGGCGGGCCTTTGCGGCCCGCCTGTTTTTTTTGCGGCAAAATATGCATTAAATACTAATAATTATTCAATCGTTCGAATAGGATCCAGATTGAAAAATATGAAAACAGAAGATAAATTAACCATAAAAAGTGGCGGAAAGCGATTTTATCAGTAAAAATAGAAATATTTATAATTTATTTTTTGAATGCTATTGCATTTTTATAAATAATGTTGTAGAATAATAAAAACACGGATGGAGGGTATCTTGTATGCGGACGCTCTTGTCTGGCGCAACGGTTTACACGGACAGTGGCTTTCAAAAAGCTGCGCTTGCGGTCCAGGGGAATAGTGTTTCCATTTTTCAGGGCAAACCCGCCTCCGGCTTTGATCACGTGCTCGACATGGAAAATTTAGTCGTTTTACCGGGGCTCGCAGATGTGCATGTTCATCTGAGAGAACCCGGTTTTTCTTATAAGGAGACCATCGCGTCGGGCACGCGCGCAGCAGCCCGCGGCGGGTTTACGGATGTGTGCGCCATGCCGAACCTCAATCCGCCGCCCGACAGCCGTGAACACTTGCGCGAACAGCTCGTCAGCATCGAGCGGGACGCCGTTGTGCATGTACGCCCCTACGGCTCGATTACGCGCGGCAGGAAGGGCGTCGAGCTTTCAGATATGGAAGGCCTTGCCGGGCAGGTCGTGGCTTTTACGGACGATGGCAGCGGCGTGCAGGACGAAAGGCTTATGGCGCGCGCCATGCGGAAAGCCGCGCGGCTGGGTGTGATCATCGCGGCCCATTGTGAGGACGAACGCCTGCTCCATGGCGGGTACATACACGACGGCGCTTACGCGCGCCGGAAGGGGCATGCGGGTATCAGTTCGCAAAGCGAATGGGCGCAGCTTGCGCGGGATTTGGACCTCTGCCGCAGTACTGGATGCCGCTATCATGTCTGCCACGTCTCCACAGCGGAGAGCGTCGCGCTGATTCGCAGGGCAAAGCAGGACGGCCTGCCCGTCACCTGCGAAACCGCGCCGCACTACCTTGTGTTATGCGATGCAGACCTGCAGGAGGACGGACGGTTTAAAATGAATCCGCCGCTGCGTTCGGCAGAGGACAGGCAGGCCCTGCTCGATGCGGTCCGGGACGGTACGATCGATATGATCGCAACGGACCATGCCCCCCACAGCGCGCAGGAAAAGAGCCTTGGTTTAAAGGGGAGCGCTATGGGCGTGTCCGGGCTGGAGACGGCTTTTCCGGTCCTGTATACGTCGCTTGTGAAAACGGGCTTTATAACGCTCGAAAAGCTTGTGGAACTGATGTCGCTCGCCCCGCGCCGCATTTTTCGCCTGGGCGCGCCCTATACCGAAGGCGGCGGCGCGAACCTGACGGTAGTGGATTTAAACGCAGCCTATGCAATAGACCCGCAGGCATTCCTGTCCATGGGCAGGAGCACGCCGTTTGCCGGGATGCGGGTTTTGGGAAAAGTGGTCATGACGATCGTGGATGGGAGAATAGTATGGCAAGAGTAAGAGATCGTAAAATTGTATTGGAAAACGGTATGGAATTTTATGGCGTCGGTTTCGGCGAACACCGGGACGCCATATGCGAACTGGTGTTTAATACTTCTATGGTCGGCTACCAGGAGATAGCGTCCGATCCTTCGTATACGGATCAGATGATTGTAATGAGCTATCCGCTCATCGGCAACTACGGCGTGACGGACGATGACTATGAGAGCAGCGCCGTTATGTGCGGGGGCATGATCGTGCGCGAATGCTGCGAACAGCCCAGCAACTTTCGTTACACAAAAACCCTGTCCGAGATATTCGAAGAAAACAACGTGCCGGGTATCAGTGAAATTGATACCCGGCAGCTGGTGCGCATTATCCGGGACGAGGGCAGCTGTAAAGTCCTGCTGACCGATGCGGACAAACCTCTCGACGAAGCCCTTGCGGCTCTGCGCGCCTATGAAATGCCAAAGGACGCCGTCGCGCGCGTCAGTACAAAAAAGCGCTATTATCGCCGTACGGCGAACCATAAATACAACGTCGTCGCGCTCGACTGCGGCATCAAGCTCAACATCCTGCGCATGTTGGTCAAACACGGCTGCAACGTCACCATCGTCCCGTACAACACAACCGCACAGGAAATCCGCGACCTGCACCCCGACGGTCTTTTACTTTCCAACGGCCCGGGCGATCCGGAAAACGTCCAGCCCGCCATTGACCTGGTGCGCGAGATCCGGGGCGAATTCCCCATATTCGGCATATGTCTCGGCCATCAGATCGTGTCTCTGGCCTACGGCGCGAAAACCTTTAAGCTGAAATTTGGGCACCGCGGCGGCAACCATCCCGTCAAAAACCTTGAAACGGGTAAAATCGAAATCACAAGCCAGAACCACAGCTATGCGGTCGACCCGGCAAGCGTACCGGGCACAGGCCTGGAAGTCACCTGCGTCAATCTGCTTGACGGTACTGTCGAGGGTGTAAAATGCGTCAAAGACAGACTCTTTACCGTGCAGTACCATCCGGAGAGCGCGCCTGGCCCGCAGGACAGCAGTCACCTGTTCGGCCAGTTTATCCGGATGATGGAGGAGGGGAAAACGAATGCCAAAAAGAAATGATCTGAAAAAAATTCTGGTGATCGGCTCCGGCCCCATCATTATCGGCCAGGCTGCCGAATTTGACTACGCCGGCACGCAGGCCTGCCTCGCGCTGAAAGAGGAGGGGTACGAGGTAGTCCTCGTCAACTCCAACCCCGCGACGATCATGACCGATGTGGACATTGCCGACAAGGTGTATATGGAGCCGCTAACCCTGGAATATGTCGCAAAAATACTGCGCTATGAACGCCCTGACGCCATCGTGCCCGGCCTTGGCGGCCAGACGGGTCTGAACCTCGCCATGCAGCTTGCCAAAAAAGGCGTTCTAGACGAGTGCCAGACGGAGATTCTGGGCACGAGCTTTGAGAATATAGAGCGTTCTGAGGACCGTGAGAAGTTCAAACAGCTGTGTGAAAAGATCGGCGAGCCCGTTCTGCCCTCGCTTATTACGCATACCATAGAAGAAGCGGTCGCCGCGGCGGAGGAGATCGGCTATCCCGTCGTGCTTCGTCCCGCCTTTACCCTGGGCGGCACCGGCGGCGGCTTTGCGGACGACGAACAGCAGCTGCGCGAGTTCGCAAAACGCGCACTCAAACTCTCGCCTGTACATCAGGTGCTGGTGGAAAAAAGCATAAAGGGCTATAAGGAAATCGAATATGAGGTCATGCGCGATGCGAACGACACGGCCATCACCATCTGTAATATGGAGAACATAGACCCTGTCGGCATCCATACCGGCGACTCTGTCGTCGTCGCGCCGAGCCAGACGCTGACGAACACCGAATACCAGCTTCTCCGCGACAGCGCGCTGCGCATCATCCGCGAGCTGGAGATCGAAGGCGGCTGCAACGTCCAGTTCGCGCTTGACCCGTTGTCCTTCCAGTATTATGTCATTGAAGTCAATCCCCGCGTGTCGCGTTCCTCCGCTCTGGCGAGCAAGGCCAGCGGCTATCCAATCGCGCGCGTGTCTGCCAAAATCGCGGTCGGCATGCATCTGGACGAAATCATGATTTCGAACACTCCGGCGTCCTTTGAACCGTCGCTCGATTACGTCGTCACCAAAATCGCGCGCTTCCCGTTTGACAAATTCGCAACCGCATCCAATAAGCTCAGCACGCAAATGAAAGCGACGGGCGAAGTGATGAGCATCGGCCGCACGCTGGAAGAGAGCCTGCTCAAGGCCGTCCGCTCGCTTGAGACGGGTATCTGCCATCTCTATTCGCCGAAGTTTGACGATTGGACGGTTCCGGAACTGATGGATTATATCCGCGAGGGCAGGGACGACCGCCTGCTCGCCATTGCGCAGATGATTCGGCTGGGCGTGGATATCGGTATGATCAACAGCGCCACAAAGATCGATATGTTCTTCCTCGATAAAATTTACAATATCGTCGCCTATGAAGAAACACTGCGCAGCTCGCCGTTTGATATAGACGTACTCAAGCAGGCCAAACGCATGGGCTTTTCGGACAAATACATCGCCATGGTCTGGAACAGTACCGAGTTCGACCTGTTCCGCTTCAGAAAGGACCACGGCGTCATGCCCGTGTATAAGATGATCGACACCTGCGCAAGCGAATTCGCCAGCTATGTCCCGTATTTCTATTCGACATATGAGAACGAGAACGAGTCCATTGTCAGCGAACGCAAAAAGATCATCGTGCTCGGCTCCGGCCCCATCCGGATCGGCCAGGGCGTGGAGTTTGACTATTCCACCGTACATGCGGTCTGGACTATCCGGAAATCGGGCTATGAAGCCATCGTAATCAACAACAATCCGGAAACGGTTTCCACCGACTATACCACGAGCGACAAGCTATATTTCGAGCCGCTGACCGTGGAGGACGTCATGAATATCGTGACGCTGGAAAATCCCTTCGGCGTAATCGTGACGCTGGGCGGGCAGACCGCCATCAATCTTGCCGAACCCCTGAAAATGCTCGGAGTTCCCATTATCGGCACCGATGTGGCCGCCATCCAGCGCGCAGAAAACCGTGAGGACTTTGAACACATTATGCACACGCTCGGCATCCCGCAGCCTAAGGGCCACGCCGTTACCAACATCGAGGACGGCGTGCGCGCCGCGGAAGAGATCGGCTATCCCGTGCTTGTCCGCCCCAGCTATGTCTTGGGCGGCAGGGCAATGCAGATTGTCGCGGAGGAGTCGGCGCTGCGCACATACCTGCAAACTGCGGTGGAGATCAATACCGAACAGCCCGTGCTGGTCGATAAGTATATCGGCGGCAAGGAACTGGAAGTGGACGCGGTCTGCGACGGGACGGACGTGTTTGTACCCGGAATCATGGAACACGTGGAAAAGACGGGTATCCATTCCGGCGACAGCATCAGCGTATATCCGACCTTCAGCGTCAGCGACAAGGTCAAGCAGACCATTCTGGATTACACGGTCAAACTCGGCCTTGGTATCGGAATCGTCGGCCTGTACAATATCCAGTTCATCGTAGACGCGGATGAGAACGTATACGTGATAGAGGTCAATCCCCGGTCGTCTCGTACCGTGCCGTTCATCTCCAAGTCATCCGGCTGTTCCATGGCCGACATCGGCACGCTCGTCATGCTCGGCGTAAGCCTGAAGGAGCAGGGGATACGCGAGGTGTATCACAAAGAGCGTAAGAAGTGGTATGTCAAAGCCCCCGTGTTCTCCTTTTCCAAGCTCAACGGCATGGACGTATATCTCTCGCCGGAGATGAAATCGACTGGCGAAGCCATCGGCTATGATGACAAGCTCACCCGCGCCCTGTATAAGGCGCTTCAGTCCTCCGGGATGAACGTAGCAAACTACGGCACTGTATTTGTCACCATTGCGGACAAGGACAAGGAGGAGGCCCTCCCGCTGATCCGGCGTTTTTACAATCTCGGCTTTAATATTGAGGGCACGCGCGGCACGGCGGAGTATCTGCGTTCGCATGGAATCCGGACCCGCACCCGGGAGAGCGATATTGAAGACTCTCTGCGCCGCGGCCATGTCAACTACGTCATCAATACCCGTGCTCTCGACACGCTGGACGAAACGAGCAACGGCTATAAGATACGCCGCTGTGCAGCCGAAAACAACGTGACGGTATTCACCGCGCTCGATACGGTTGGCGTTCTGCTCGACGTTCTGGAGGAGATTACGCTGTGTATCTCCACCATCGACTCCGAATAAGAAAAGGGAGAACCGCTTTGCAGCAGGGAACATATCAAATTCAGGAAAATAAACAGATCGCACAGGGGATATATTCCATGACCTTGCGCGGTGAAACTTCAGTTTTCACCGCGCCAGGTCAATTTTTGAATATACGACTGGACGGTTTCTATCTGCGCAGGCCCATTTCCGTCTGTGATTGGGACAGTTCCGGCGTTACAATCCTCTACCGCGTCGTAGGCGGCGGCACCGCCGCCCTGTCCAGGCTCCAGCCCGGCGCCCGGCTCGACGTACTCGCCGGCCTGGGCAACGGGTTTACCGTGCAAAACATCCCCGACCGGCCGACGCTTGTCGGCGGCGGGATCGGCGTGCCTCCGCTTTACGGCCTTGCCAAACGCCTGATCCATGCGGGGAAGCGTCCGGCGGTCGTCCTTGGCTTTAAAAGTGCGGCGGAGGCATTTTACGAGCCGCAGTTCCGCGCGCTCGGCGTTTCCGTACACATTGCGACGGAAGACGGCAGTCTCGGTACAAAGGGGTTTGTAACGGCGCTTATGCCGGAACCGGCTGCGCCCTATGTCTGTGCCTGCGGGCCGGAGCCAATGCTGAAAGCCGTCTACCACCGCAGCCTGGACGGCCAGTTCAGTTTCGAGGCGCGTATGGCCTGTGGCTTTGGCGCATGTATGGGCTGCAGCTGCGAAACAAAATACGGGTATAAGCGCATTTGCAAGGACGGCCCGGTGCTGGAGAGAGGGGAGATCGTATGGTAGATATGCGCGTAACGCTCAGCGGCTGGACGCTTGACAATCCCGTTATCCCGGCCAGCGGCACTTTCGGCTACGGCCGTGAGTTTGCCGAGCTGTACGATATCAACATTCTGGGATCCTTTTCTTTTAAGGGCACGACCCTGCACCCGCGCTATGGCAACCCTCTGCCGAGAATCGCGGAGTGTCCGGGCGGCCTTCTCAACGCGGTAGGTTTGCAAAACCCGGGTATTGAGCACGTCGTGCAGCATGAGCTTATTGAGTTGAAAGAGTATTACAAAAAGCCGGTCATTGCCAATATCAGCGGCTTTTCCATTGAAGAGTACACCGCCTGCTGCGCCATGGTCGACAAAGCCGACAACGTAGGCATTCTCGAAGTGAACGTGAGCTGCCCGAACGTACACGGCGGCGGTCTCAGCTTTGGCACAACGCCGGAAAGCGCAGCGGAAGTGACGGCGGCGGTCAAGGCGGTTACAACAAAACCGGTCTATATTAAGCTCAGCCCCAACGTCACTGATATTGTGTCTATTGCCAGAGCCTGTGAGCAGGCCGGGGCGGACGGCCTGAGCCTGATCAACACACTGCTCGGGATGCGGATCGACACGCGCGCCAGACGGCCCCTGCTTGCCAACCGAACCGGCGGCCTGTCCGGCCCCGCTGTATTTCCGGTCGCCCTGCGCATGGTGTACGACGTAGCGGGCGCCGTCTCCATACCCGTTATCGGGATGGGCGGCGTTTCAAGTGCGCAGGACGTTGTGGAAATGATGATGGCGGGCGCCGCCGCAGTGCAGGTTGGCAGCGCCAATCTTGTCGATCCGTACGCCTGTAAGCGGATCATCGAAGACCTCCCCGCGCTGATGGAGGAGCTGGGCGTCGCCCGGCTCGCCGATATTATCGGCGCGGCGCAGTCATAAAATCGCTCATCAAATCAAATTACAAAAACAAATCGGAAAGGGAATATTATGGGACGGGACGTAATCATCGCACTGGATTTTGCAACTGCTGAAAAGGCGCTCGCATTTCTAGATCAGTTTAACGAAAACCAGGTCTATGTGAAGGTGGGCATGGAGCTTTTCTATGCCGCAGGCCCGGATATAGTCCGGCAGATCAAAGCGCGCGGTCATAAACTGTTCCTGGATTTAAAACTGCACGACATACCAAACACAGTCGAACGCGCCATGGCGGCCCTGTCCAGGCTGGATGTGGACATGTGCAATCTGCATGCCGCCGGCACGGCGGACATGATGCGCGCCGCCCTTCGGGGCCTGACCCGGCCCGATGGAACTCGCCCGCTGCTGATCGCGGTTACGCAGCTGACATCTACGAGTCAAGAGCGTATGGCGCGGGAGCTGCTGATTGAGCGGCCGATGGAAGAAGTCGTCATGCACTATGCGAAAAACGCCATGGAGGCGGGTCTGGACGGCGTCGTGTGTTCGCCGCTGGAATCCGAACAGGTGCACGCAGCCTGCGGCGCGCAGTTTCTGACGGTCACGCCCGGCGTTCGTTTTGCGGACGGCGCGGCGGGCGACCAGGTCCGCATCGCAACGCCTGCGCGCGCCAGAGAGCTTGGTTCAGACTACATTGTCGTCGGCAGACCGATCACGGCGGCGGACGATCCCGTAGCCGCCTACCGCAGATGCGTTCGTGAGTTTATAGGAGGTTAAATCCCATGGAAAGACAAATCGCCAAAGAACTATTGTCCATAGGCGCGGTATTCCTGCGTCCCGACGAACCGTTCACCTGGGCAAGCGGCATAAAAAGCCCCATATACTGTGATAACCGCTTAACCCTGTCCGAACCGCAGGTGCGCGACCAGATCGAGTATTCGCTCTCCAAAGTGGTTCAGGAGAAATACCCGGACTGCGAAATACTAATGGGCACAAGCACGGCGGGCATTCCGCATGCGGCGATTGTAGCCAACCTGCTCGGCCTGCCAATGGGCTATGTGCGCGGCAGCGCGAAGGATCACGGCCGCACAAACAGGATCGAAGGCAAGCTCCTGCCCGGTCAGAAAGCGGTTGTGGTGGAGGACCTGATCTCGACCGGCGGCTCAGTGATCGACGTAGTAGAAGCCCTGCGCGAAGCGGGGGCCGAGGTGCTTGGAATCGTCAGTATATTCACATATAACATGCAGAAGAGCAAAGACCGTCTCTCGGCTGCAAAGGTGCAGAACAACAGCCTTACGGATTTCGATACCCTCGTACAAGTCGCAGCGCAGGAGGGCTATATTTCCTTGTCGGATATTGACCGCCTCAGACGTTTTCGAGACAATCCGCGCGACGAGTCATGGATGCGTAAGTAAAGACAGGAGGAACCGCCATGCGGCATTTGATAGATATTACGGACATAACCATAGATGAAATAGAGGAACTCATCGCGCTTGCCGAGGATATCATCGAACATCCCGATGTGTACGCGCATTTGTGCCGGCGAAAAAAACTCGCCACCCTCTTTTTTGAACCGAGCACGCGCACGCGTTTGAGCTTTGAGGCCGCCATGCTGGAGCTGGGCGGATCTGTCATTGGTTTTTCCTCCGCGGATTCCAGCTCGGCCGCAAAAGGGGAGAGCGTGACGGATACGGTGCTCACAGTGGGCTGCTATGCGGATATAATCGCCATGCGCCATCCCAAGGAGGGCGCGCCGCTGGTAGCGTCGATGAAGTCGGCGGTGCCCATCATCAATGCGGGCGACGGCGGGCATAACCACCCGACCCAGACTTTGACGGATATGCTCACGATCAAACGTGAAAAGGGCAGACTTGGAAATATGACGATCGGTCTGTGCGGTGACCTCAAGTTCGGCCGCACCGTGCATTCGCTTATCGCCTCCATGTCCCGCATTCCCGGCGTACGGTTCGTGCTCATTTCACCGCAGGAGCTGACCGTCCCGGACTACATTATTCGCGATGTACTCGAGAAAAACGGCGTATCCTGGCGCGAGTCGCGGGAGATGGAGCCGGTATTGGGAGAGCTCGACATATTGTATATGACCCGTGTCCAGCGCGAACGTTTCTTCAATGAACAGGAATACCTGCGCCTTAAGGATACCTACATTCTGGATCGGGACAAGCTGCGCTATGCAAAAGACGACCTGCGCATCCTCCATCCTCTGCCGCGAGTGAATGAGATATCCCGCGAAGTGGACGACGACCCGCGCGCCTGTTATTTCCGGCAGGTGCTGTACGGAAAATACATTCGCATGGCGCTGATTCTGCGCCTGCTGGAACTGAGGTGACGAGCAATGAATATAGACGGCGTAAATTCCGGAATAGTAATAGACCATATCAAAGCCGGCATGGGCATGAAAATATATGAGTATTTGGGTCTTGAAGATCTTGACTGCTGCGTCGCGTTGATTAAGAATGTGCGCAGTACAAAATATGGCAAAAAAGATATTATTAAAATAGATGCGGAAATAGATTTAAACCTGGAAATTTTGGGGTATATCGATCCCAATGTCACCGTTAATTTTATCCGGGACGGCAAACTCTTTAAAAAGCGGCACCTCGCCGTACCGGAGCGCCTGGTAAACGTGATCCGCTGCAAGAATCCGCGCTGTATCACGTCGACCGAACAGGAGATCCCGCACATTTTCAAGCTCTCTGATACCGAACGGCAGGTCTATCGCTGTATTTATTGCGATACAAAGCATGACGATACGCGCGAATAGCCTGTAAAGCGAATAGGCATTACAGCACAAAAAGGGGAATTTCGGGGAATGAAGGTAGGAAGAATTCTGTTTGGCTCTGTTTTGTCCGGCGGGCTGATCGGCATTGGTGCCACGGCGTATATCGCCGCGCCGGATATAGTCTCCGGCGCGCTGTTTTTCACCGTCGGTCTGTTTGCGATCTGTTTTTTCGGGCTGGATCTGTTTACTGGTCGCAGCGGATATCTGATTACCCGTCCGGGGCGGCTGTCCTACGCTGCCGAGCTGCTGCTCATCTGGGCCGGCAACTTCGCCGGCGCGGCGGCATACAGCGCCGCGCTCCGCTTTGCCAAACCGAATCTGGCGCAGAAGATGGCGGAGCTATGGTCCGGCAAGCTCACACAACACCCGTTTGCGGTATTCCTGCTGGGCGTTGGCTGCGGTTTGCTTATCTACATAGCGGTGGACAATTACCGCAACAGCGGTTCGGACGTGGGGAAAGCCGTCGGAATTCTTCTGTGCGTGCCGGCCTTTATTTTGTGCGGCTTTGAGCATTGCATTGCCGATATGGTTTATATGACCGCCGCAGGCAGGTTTGATATCCTGTTTATTCTCATCGTCACATGCGGCAATATGGCGGGCAGTTTTCTCATTCCCCTGTACAGTCTTGTCAAAGCAAAGGCGCAAGGCTCCTGATTCGCTTTACAAACGCTTTTTTACGCAAAATAACCTTGCAGGTTTTGCGCGTCTTTCCAGGCGGTCCGGCCTGCGTTGCGAAGAACTACTAAAACAAGAGCACTAAAATCAAAAGCGCAGGCGTCTGCCTGCGCTTTTTGTAAAGATATCCCCGTATTGACACGGGCCGCAAATTTCGTTCAGAGCTGCGCTTCCTGCAACACAGGCTCCATGTCCGGCAAAGCCGCCGCATTTTTAGCATTTTCCGCCTGCATTTCGGCCAGCAGCGCCCGTTTCTTGTCTCTGTGCGCTACGAGCAGGATCATGGCGGAAAGCATGAGCAGTATCGCGAATGAAATCAGGCATATATACTGCTTATTCACAATCGTCATGGAAAACACCCTAAGCACCTTGTTTTCCGTTGCAAGAATGAAGCTTCTTCCAAGATAGGAGGCAATAAACGACGCAATCCCTGCCGAGGCGTTGTAAAACGCAAGACAGCTGGTCTGGTTGTTTTCAGGCATTTTGAGGTAAGGCAGGTTCGCAAAGCAAAGATTGATGCCGGGCAATATGAGGTTTCCGTACATAACTGAAACGAGATAGAGCCATGCCGTATTCTTAAACATTAGGCAGTTGAACAGATAGGGCAGCAAATACAGACCCAAAGCCGTGCCGAGCGCTTTCAGCCAGCCTTTTTTATGTACGAATTTATTCCACAACGGCATCGCTATCATCATCAGCGGGATGTTGGTCGCAGCGCATAAGTTGATATGCGTATAACTGAACTGCAGGTCTTCCAGGACATATGCGTTAAAATACTGCCCCGGCAGGTTGGCCACAACGTTCCATAGCACTACCATCAGCACGGTAACCAGAAACGGACCGCATTTAAACGGCGAAACGAAAACAGAAGAGAAAGTCGGCGCTTTCCCGGTATTCGCATACACCGGCTCTTTGATTTTAAAATGCGTTCGCAGCTCCAGAAATACGAACAGCAGCAGCACGCCTCTGATGACAAGCACACCGGTCAGCTCAATACCCCTGAGTTGAAAACGGTCGATTACAAAACTGGCGATTACGGAGGATACTGTATTGAAGATCGGAATGGATATCTGCTGAATAGAGAACCAGTCGGCCCGCTTGGAATCCGGAATGTTGTCTATATGCCATATGCCCATAGCCGGGTTCGGAATCGCAGCCGCTACCTGCATAATCACGACGAGCACGAGGAAAATGGTTGCGTTTTGCGTTGCGGAAAAGGGAAGCAGAGGCACAATTCCCAGCATTACAACGTTTATAATGAAATACGTAGCGCGGCATGCCGCTGAAAAAGCCCGGTACGATTTCATTTTATTGATGAGAAACGGCGTAAATATCTGCGAAGTATTTGCCAGCAGCTGCAAGCTGATAATAAGGCCCAGGTATTGGTTTTTAACCGTTTCGCTCTCATTTTCCAGAATGATAAGAATCAGTCCGGTCAGAAATACGCCGCCGGTCACAGCCGCAATTACGTTGAAGAAAATATTCTCCGCAAGGATATTTCTTCGGCTGGACGCCTTTCCGTCTCTGTTTTCCGAGTACGCGTTAAACAGGCTTTGCCCCAGCGGAGACAACGCTCTCTTCACGCCGTTTTTGGAGAGGATAAGAAATTGCTTTACAGTGGGTCTGCTTTTCATAGGGATCACCTTACCTATTCAGCGTAGGGGATTTGCCGACCTTTGCAAAAAGCGTTCCGTCAAAATATAGCAGGCAAAAAGTATGTCGCCTTGGACATTTTAGGGAATAAAACCGGCAAAGTCAATAGCTTTGGCAAAATAAAAAAAGTCTGTATAATAAGATAAAATAAATGTAATTCAAGGAGAAAATTCAGCCCCTTGTACATTTATGAGCGCAAAAAACCGCATCCTGTGCGGATGCGGTTTCAACTGTCTGGAATGTCAGAGAATGGTATGCAGGCTGAGGCATTCATAAGCAAGCATATGTTCTATGTGGTGTCTGAGCACATTGACTTCGGCGTAGTATTCGTCCTGCGCGTCTTCGCAGCAGTATTCCGCGGCCCGGCGCGCCGAATCTTCCAGTTCCTCCAGGTTTTCCTTGGAAGTGACGAGGCCGAAATACACCCGCTTGTCTTCAATAATGTCCAAAAGTGCGTCCATATCCTGTTTCGCACTGTCAAAATCCTTTATGTTCATTTTCGCAATCGCGTCGTCCATATGCTGGAGCATAGAATCGGTCGTATTCTTCATCATCATCGCATTGACGGCGATCGCCGCAATAATCAGCAGTACAAGCGAAACTGCAATAACCATTTTTTTCATTGGCACACCTGCGCTTTACGCAAATTTCTTTTTCTTCTTCTTGCGAACAATGCTTACGTTTTGTTCGCCGTCCATTGCCATGTAAAAAATTTCAGAAGGATCCTTGCATCCGTTTTTACGCATAATTTTCGTTAAATGCTCCCTGGTAACCTTCAGCTTTTCCAGATTGTAGTCTATAATTCTGCCGTCAGAAACTACGGTCAGCGGCAGTTTTTCATTTTGAACGACAACCTGCAAGTCCTTTGCTGTGGGCGGCGCTTCTTCATTTTTCAAAAAAACGCTAAGCTTACCGTTGGTTTCCAATATAGCGTAACTCACCTGCTCAAGCCGCATCACGCCGCTCTGCCGGAGCGATTCGATCAGGTCGTCGATGGTAAAGCGCAGCTTCTGCATCTCTTCCTGGTCGATCGTTCCATTGTTGATCAGGATGCTCGGATGTCCCTCCATCAGTTTACGAACCTTAATGGATTTCATGCCGATAAAGGACAGGATTACTTCAAACGAGACCAGAGTTATAATGGAAATTGCGCCGTGAATAACGGGCAGGCTCGTGTCCTGCATGGGAATTGCGGCGAGTTCGGAAATTAAAATGGTCACGACAAGTTCGGAAAGCTGCAGTTCGCCGACTTGGCGCTTGCCGGTAAAGCGCATGACGACGATAATGAGCAGGTACATAATAATTGTTCGAAAAAATATAACAACCATATAGCGTCTCCTTTGCATGGCGAATAACGATTGTTTCGCGGCATAAACTATTTTAACCGATTCCATTCGTTTCATGCATACGGTATGACTGCGCGCCCGTGTTGACGAAAGCGAATGGGCGTGGTATGATAAGGACACCAAGATACGGCGTATCCGCCGTTCGAGTGGAGGAGAAACATGTACACCTTTGGCTTGGAAGAGGACATGCAGGCGTTTATATCGTTTGTGGAAGCCAGGAACGGTTCGTTTATGCAGCTGCCCATGTGGGCGGCTGTAAAATCCAACTGGACGCCCCTGCTTTTCAGCGGACGGCGGGATGGCGCGCTTGTTTTGACCTGTCTTGTCCTGACCCGCAAAATACCGGTCAGCGGCACGCTGTGGTATATTCCGAACGGCTTTGTCTGCGATTATGCCGACGAACGCCTTGTCGAGCAGTTCACTTCGTTTTTAAAAGGGGAGATGCGTTCGCGCGGCGCCTTTGCCTGCGTCATTGACCCAGACATACCCCTGCGCATTGACGGCGCGGTTCAACCCGCGGCGGAGAAGACCGCCGCATTGCTTGCGCGCTGCGGCTTTCAGCCGAATCCGGACCGAAACAACTACACCTATCAGCCGTCCCTGACCGCCATGCTGGAGCTTTCGGAAACCGACGCGGCCGAAACATTGCTCAAGCAGTGCGACAAGGGCGTGCGCTACAGTGTGCGCGTCGGCCCGGAGCGCGGCCTGCGCAGCGAGGCGTTCAGCTATGCCGAACTGCGTGAAAACGAGTGGGCGTTCGAGAAATTTCTGGACGTTATGGGGGATACGACCGAGCGTCTGGAAGTCGTGCGCCGGCCCCGGGAATACTATTTGAGCTTTATGGAACAGTTCGCCCCCTGGGCCGTTCTGGACCTGATTTATTATGACAAACGGGCGGATTCGGCGGCGGCTGAGAAAAAACGGACGCGGTTGGCTGAGCTGGAGGAGCTGAGACGGACAGAGACGCGTGCGAACGTTCTGAAAAAGTACGCGCATGAGAAGCAAACGCTGGAAGAGCAGCTGGAGTCTTTCCGCCAGCGCAGCGAAGAGGCCCGCGCCTATACGGATGCGGACAGGCTGTATCTCGCAGCCGGTATCACCATCTGTTTCGGCGAGATGACGAGTTGCGTGTTCGGCGGCACGAAAAACGTGCTGCGCAATACACTTCGCGCCAGCCACTATTTGAACTATGTCCGCATCTGCCGCAGTATTAAAGAGGGCCGGCGGCTGCACGATATGGGTCGGGTGCCGCACAGCTATATGTCGCCGGACGCGCCGGAACACGGGTTGTTTCTGTTCAAAATGAGTTTTCATGCGCATCTGTATGAATTCATGGGCGAGTACACCCTGGTTTCCCGCCGCGCGGCCTATCAGTTCTATCATAAGCTGATGCCGCTCGTACGCAATAACCGCATGAAAGTCACCCGCTTTTTTAAAAAGCTGTTGGGCCGTGCATAAAAAAGCTCCGCCATATGGCGGAGCTTTTCCTGTTCCCGGTTAAGGCGTTTGCAGTTGTTCGTTTATCGTCTGGTAAACGTGCTGTGCCAGCGCTAGCGCTACGCGGTCCAGATTCCCCTCAAACTGCGTGCTGTCCTCGTTTTCTTCCGTCATATCGGATACGACTTTGTACAGCCGGCAGGGGACATTATGTCGGGCGCATACATACGCCACGGCAAACCCTTCCATCTCCACGATCAATCCGGTCTCAACGCCGCTGTTCCTGTCAATGAACCGGTCGCTTGTCCGGCAGATCGCCGCCGGATAGCGCGCGTCCGTCTCCGGCGTGAGATAGACCGGCGTTCCAGGCAGCTGACAGGGCGCGTTTCCAAAAATGGTAAGGTCTACGTCGCCTTTACAAACCCTTTCAATGGATACGATATCTCCGGTCCGGAACGCGCCGCCGGTGCAGCCCGCCGTGCCAGTATTGTATATATAACCGCACTGGTATTTGTCAATCAGCGTCTGCGTCGCCATGGCGGCGGCAAGCGTACCCACGCCGCCGACTGCGACGGTCAGGTTTCCGTCATGGTAAAACTGCGCGCCATCGTAAGGAGATACGCTTTGCTTCAAACCAAAAAGCTGCAGCAAAGGTGCCGCTTCCTCCTGCATGGCGATTACGACGCCGATATTCATTTTCATCTTCAAGCCCTCATTTCTTCGCGTTTTATTTCGTAAAGAGCATACTATAAATCAAGGAATTTGTAAATACAATCTTGTAAAATGGCATATAGATGAGTATAATAATCTGGTATTGTATGGAAGGATGATCACATCTTGAGGGGCAAACACGCAAAAAAGAAAAGCCAGAACTTTATTACCGGAGCGGTCATTCTGAGCGTATCCGGGATTCTCGTTAAAATCATCAGCGCCTGCTTCCGGATCCCGCTGACGAACCTGATCGGGTACGACGGCATGGGCTATTTTAACAGCGCCTATACGATATACAATTTTCTGATCACGGTCGCCGCCGCAGGGCTCTCGGTCGTAGTTGCGAAAATGATTTCAGAATCTCTCGCCCTGGGCAAATACCGTGACGTGGGCAATATCATGAAGTCGGCGTATTCCACGTATATCGTCATCGGCATAGTCGGGAGCGTCGTCGTCTTTTTCGGAGCGGACTGGATCGCGGCGCTGTTGAACAATACCAAGGCCGCGCCGGCGCTTCGTGCGGTAGCTCCCGCAATCCTCCTCGTTTCGCTTGTGTCAGCGTATAAGGGCTATACCCAGGGCCATTCAAACATGACGCCCACCGCCATAGCCAATCTCATCGAAGTCCTCATCAAGCTGTTCTGCGGCCTGGGTTTCGCTTTTTATATGCAAAAACAGGTTGCCGACCCGAAGGGTGAGGACCTGCCGCTGGTCGTCGCCGCCGCAGTTATTGGCGTGACATTCGGTTCATTCCTGGCGCTTGTTTACATGTTCTTCAAGTATAGGTCTATAAAGAAGCAGAATGCGGCTTCCATGCCGGAGACCGCGCTGCAGTGTCCGGCTACGCCCTATCGGAAAATATTGCGCCGTTTTATCCATCTTGCAATTCCAATCACCATCGGCTCCATTGTGTCCAATCTTGCAAACGTAATCGACCTGTTTCTGGTTATGCGCCGTCTCTGCACGTTGCCGGGCGTGACGGAGGAAATAGCCAACGGCCTGTACGGTGCATATTCCAGCATGGCGTCCACAATATTCAATATGCCGTCGTCCATTCTGCTGTCCATCGGCATCTCCGCGCTGCCGGCCATTTCCGCAGCGTTTACAATCCGCGACGAACGCCGTCTTACCTCGACCGTCAACTCCTCGCTCAAAATGTGCACCCTGCTCGCGTTTCCATGCGCCGTGGGCATGTCAGTGCTCGCCGGCCCCATTCTGGAACTGCTGTATGCCGATCGAGAGGGGACAGCTATCGCCACACCGTTGCTGGCGATTCTTGGCCCTGCGTTTCTGTTTATGAGCCTGGCGCAGCTGTCCACACCGATCCTGCAGGCGGTTGGAAGAGCGGATATCCCGGTACGTAATATTGTGATTATCAGCGTAGTCAAAATTGTATTAAACTATATACTGATCGCCATACCGAGTATCGGTATCAAAGGTGCCGCCATCAGCAATGTCGTCACATACCTGATCCTGATGATCCTCAACTTTGCGGCGCTTCGAAAAGTGACAAAAGTAAAGACGGATATCAAGAGCGTATACGTCAAACCCCTGTTGGCGTCTCTCGGCTGCGGCGCAGCGGCGCTCTTGACATATACGCTGCTAAATGGTATGATTCGACAGAGCTTTGCGACAATTCTTGCCATATTGGCCGCAGTGCTTGTATACGCCGTTTTAATACTGTTCACAAAAACGCTTAAGGAAGAAGACATAAAGTTCCTTCCCAACTCAAAAAAAATACTAAAAATACTTGAAAAAAGGAATTGGATAGGGTAAAATGCAAACAGACGCGCCATTTGAAGAGAAAAATAAATATGTGTTTGACGACCTGGTAAAAATCATGGTCAAGCTGCGCGGCGAGGGCGGTTGTCCGTGGGACAGGGAACAGACCCACAGATCTCTGAGCAAAAACCTGATCGAAGAGACGTACGAAGTCATCGAGGGTATAGATACGGAGGACGACGCCCTGCTTCAGGAGGAGTTGGGCGACTTGCTTCTGCAAATTGTATTCCATGCGCAGATCGCGTCGGAAACAGCCCGGTTTGATATCGACGATGTTGCGGACGGAATCTGCAAAAAGCTCATCCGCCGGCATCCGCATATTTTTGGAAACGTCACGGCTGACACAAGCGCTGCAGTTTTGCGCAACTGGGATAACATAAAACGGCAGGAAAAAGGGCAAACTTCTGTTGCGCAGACTATGTCCCACATTTATCGAGGCCTTCCCGCGCTGATGCGCGCCCAGAAAATCCAGTCCAAAGCTGCCAAGGCCGGCTTTGACTGGTCGGATGTATCTGGCGCTGTGGACAAGCTTACCGAAGAACAGGCGGAACTGTCGCAAGCGCTTGCCTCGGCGGACATGGATCGTATACTTGATGAAGCAGGCGATCTGCTTTTCGCCTGCGTCAATGTAGTCCGTCATGCAGGAGTGGACAGCGAAGATGCGCTCCGGTTCGCGACGGACAAGTTCCAGGCTCGGTTTACCGAAGTGGAAACACTCGTCAGCAACGACGGATTTCGTATGGAAGAGCTGCCGCTTGAAGCGCTTGACCGCTATTGGGACCGTGTAAAGCAAAAGTAGTGATTTAGCCTTACGTGGCTGAATATATAAATGTTTCTATAATATTTTGGAGGGTTAAAAATGAACAAAAGTGAACTTGTTTCCGCCATCGCAGCCCAGGCCGGTCTGTCTAAGAAAGACGCAGAGAAAGCAGTCGTTGCTTTTATGGATGAAGTAACTGCCGCCCTGAAAAAAGGCGATAAGGTTTCCCTCGTCGGGTTTGGAACCTTTGAAGTAAAGCAGAGAGCTGAGAGAATCGGCCGTAATCCCCGCACCAAGGAGCAGATCACGATCCCCGCGTCCAAGACCCCGGTATTCAAAGCAGGTAAATCCTTCAAGGATGCCATGTAAGAAATCAGGCGGAAACGGCGGCAGCTGTTTCCGCTTCATTCTATTTGAGGGTATGTAGCATATGCGAATCGACAAGTTTTTGAAAATATCCCGGCTGATCAAGCGTCGGACCGTGGCCAATGAGGCGTGCGACGGCGGCAGGGTTACCGTCAACGGCAAAACCGTCAAGGCTTCCTATGACGTAAAACCGGGAGATGTGATTGAGATCGCCTTCGGCGCCAAAACAGTTCGGGCGCGGGTTGAGCAGCTGGCTGAACACATGCCCAAAGACGGCGCAGCAGGTATGTACACCCTTCTTGAGTAGACGTGAAAGGATTTGAGCCCGGTATCATGGAATTATGGGATCTTTTAGATGAAAGCCGGCGTCCTTTGGGCCGGACGCAGCGCCGTGGGGCGCCAATGCGTCCGGATGAGTACCACGTAGTCGTAGAGATCTGGACCGTAGACGACGGCGGCAGAATTCTTCTCACGCTGCGCGCGCCGGAAAAAGAGGCATATCCCGGTAAATGGGAGAACACGGGCAGTTCCATTCTGGCGGGGGAGACAAGCCGTCAGGGCGCAGTCCGCGAGCTGTTTGAGGAGACGGGTATTTCCGCTGCTGAGGACGAGCTGGACTTTTGGGAAACGGTGCAACGTCCGTCTGTCTTTTTGGATACATACCTGCTCCGACGCAACGTCCCGCTGTCTGATCTTGTCATGCAGGCGGGTGAAACGGTGTCTGCAAAATGGGTAACGCTCCCGCAAATCGATGAACTGATTGTGCGGGGCGAGCTTGCTGAACCAGTCAGAGAGCGTTTTCTATGCCTGCGAAGCCGGCTGGAAGCACAGCTTACTCCTGGAATAAAATAACAGAATGCAGGTATAACGCCTCCTTTGCGTGAATAGTGTATGGTATGACGCGTAAGGAGGTTTATATTATGGCGGAAGAAGTAAAAACGGGCGCTAAATTTCATAACATCATACTTGAGAACCGTGGCAGGCTTAACGTGTCCGGCGTGGAAGACGTAGACAGCTTTGACGAGGGCGCCGTCATTATCTTTACGAACATGGGCGTTCTGACAGTACGCGGAGAAGACCTGCATATCAACAAATTCAGCGTTGAAAGCGGCGAATTGTTTGTAGAGGGCAATATATACGCGCTGACGTACAGCGACGATTCCATGAAAAAAAGCGGTTCGGGCGGATTTTTTTCCAAGATGTTCCGCTGACGGCTGTAACAGTTTCATGGAAGGAGGCTGTATATGGGAATTTCAGTCCCACAACAGCTGTGGACATTCCTGTACTCGATTGCATACGGAGTCGCGCTCGGTGTGTTTTACGATTTGTTCCGCGTCTTGCGCCTGATTTTTATACCATCCTCCGTATCCGCGTTTCTACAGGATATTCTGTTCTGGGTGGTCAGCGGCGTCGTTACGTTCATGTATATGTTCTCGTTTAACGACGGCTCGGTTCGGTTCTATATGCTGTGCGGTGTGTTTTTTGGTTGGATCCTGTACTATTTCACGCTGGGCGGCTGGATTTATGCGTTTTTCAGGAAAGTAATCGGCACGCTCAAGCGATGGATCTGCCGATTTTTCTGGTATTTGTTCTGGCCGGCCCGCTGGCTTTTGCAGAAAATACGTCCTCTCTGCGTAAAATCACGCGAAAAATCAAATAAATTTTTAAAAAATGCAATTTCCCTCTTCCATTTTCGGAAAAAACATAATAAAATGAATAACGTAAAATATCAGTACGCTAGGATAGACGCACGGAGGCGCAGGAAGTATGAAAAGAAAAAAGCCGAGTATGATTTTTATGCTGACAATACTGCTGGTATGCGTCGCTCTCGTGGCGAGCATCGTATCCGTCCGCATAAATATAGATAAGAAGAACCAGGAAATCAACGAGCTCAACGCCAAAATACAGGAAAAAACGGACTCCAACGCAGCTTTGAAAGACTCTGTAGAAAACAGCGATATCGAAGACCACGCGGCCAAGATCGCACGCGAGCAGCTCAATTACGGCCAGAGCGATGAAAAAGTGTATGTAAATATCACAGGTAAATAATACCTTCATTAAAGGGGATGTCACAACGAATGACGTTTGAGGTTGGAACAATTCTGGAGGGCAAAGTAACCGGAATCACAAAATTCGGCGCCTTTGTCTCTCTGCCGGAGGGACGCTCCGGTATGGTCCATATTTCTGAAATCGCGTCATCCTATGTCAAAGAGGTCACCGATCATTTGTCCATGGGGCAGCAGGTGCGCGTCATTGTCCTGGGAGAAGATGAGCGGGGCAGAATCAGCCTGTCAATTAAGAAAGCGGTCGATCAGCGGCCCAAGGAACCGTCGAAACAGTCGTTTGAGGATATGCTGTCCAAATTCATGTCCGACAGCGGCGAAAAAATCAGTTCCATGAAAAAAAATGAATCCATGCGCAGCCGTAGAAATCCGGGCCGCGGCAAATGATTAACAAGGGAGTGTGAACCACTTCCTTTTTATTCTGAAACGGAATAATATACCGGCCGTTGTGTAAGATAAAAAAGTGCCGCCAAAGAAGGCGGCGGCAAAGATAAGATGATATGGAGATTATGGGGTCAATGAAGGGAGTAAAACATCATCTTTATATTACCATAACTGTAAATAAATGTAAATAGGTTTGTCCAATTTTTTATCGACAAAATTTGCAAAATTTTCCGGGAGGATACAATATGTATGACGTAATTATCGTCGGCGCGGGTCCTGCGGGCCTGTCGGCCGCCATCTACAGCGCGAGAGCAGGACTGAACACACTGGTCGCAGAATCAGTCTTTTCAGGCGGGCAGGCGGCTACCGCCTATGAAATAGATAATTATGCAGGTTTTCCCAAAATCAACGGAACTGAACTGGCGTTGAAAATGGAGACTCATGCGAAAGATGCCGGCGCTGCATTTGCATTTCGCCCCATAGAACGGGCTGAACTTACGGGCGGCGTAAAGCGGCTGCACAGTGGCGGCGAGGTGCTGGAGGCAAAAGCCGTCATTCTTGCAACCGGCGGCAAGAAACGCAAACTGGGCCTTGCAAACGAATCGCGTCTGACCGGTTCCGGCGTATCCTATTGTGCCACCTGCGACGGCGGTTTTTTCAGGGGCCGCACCGCCGCGGTTGTTGGCGGTGGCAACAGCGCGCTGGAAGACGCGCTGTATCTTGCAAACCTTTGTAAAAAAGTCTACGTTATTTATCGGCGGTCCAGCTTTCGCGGCTTTAAAAGCATTGCTGATCAGGTGGCTGCCAGAGAAAACATCGAAGTGCTCTATTGCAGTGAAGTGACCGCGGTGGACGGTGATTTCCAGGTCGAACAAATCACCGTCGTGAATACGCAGGACGGTTCGCAGCGCCAGCTTGCAGTGGACGGACTGTTTATCGCAATCGGAATGGAGCCTGCCAACGAAATTTTCGGCGACGACCTGAAGTTGGACGAGCGCGGTTTCATCTGCGCAGGCGAAGACTGCAGGACAAACCTGCCGGGCGTGTTCGCAGCAGGCGATATACGCACAAAGCCGCTTCGTCAGGTAATTACAGCGGCGGCGGACGGCGCGGTCGCCGCAATGTCCGCCTTTGAATACGTCAGCGGCGAACAGAGGTGACTGTTATGAGAGAAATACAGGCGCAGGAAATCGTACAGGCTGTAAGCGCCCTGTGCGTCGAGGCGAACCATACGCTTCCCGGGGATATCATAGAGTCGCTGGAGAAGGCCGCTTCCAGCGAAATTTCCCCCGCCGGGAAAAGCGCGCTGAAACTGCTCCATGAAAACGCGGCCATAGCAAAGCGCGAACGCCGCCCAATCTGCCAGGACACGGGAATGGCGGTTGTGTTTTTGGAGCTTGGGCAGGACGTACATGTCGTGGGCGGCAGCCTGTATGAAGCCGTAAACGAGGGCGTACGCCGCGGTTATGCAGAGGGGTACCTGCGCCTGTCTATCGTCCGGGATCCTCTTATACGCGAAAATACGGGGGATAACACGCCCGCAGTCATCCACACGGAGATTGTGCCTGGAGACCGGCTGCATATTACAGTATCGCCCAAGGGCTTTGGCAGTGAAAATATGAGCGCAGTAAAGATGTTTACGCCCTCGGCCGGACGCGATCAGATTATGGATTTTGTCGTCGATACGGTTTCTCGTGCAGGCAGCAATCCCTGTCCGCCGGTCATTGTCGGCGTGGGTATCGGCGGTAATTTCGAACAATGCGCTCTTCTTGCGAAAAAAGCGCTGCTTCGGCCGATTGGCCAGTCCAACCCGGCGGACTTTTATGCGCAGCTGGAAGCGGACCTGCTTGCACGCGTCAATCGAACAGGGATCGGCCCGCAGGGATTTGGCGGCGCGGTAACGGCGCTGGCAGTCAGCGTTGAGACCTATCCAACCCATATCGCAGGCCTGCCGGTCGCCGTCAATATGGGCTGCCATGTAACCCGTCATGCGTCGGCAACGCTTTAAATTTTGAACTGCATGCAGCATATTCAATTACATATTTCAATATAAAACGCAGCGCGGGACTTCCCTTTGGGGAAGTCCCGCGTCCATATCGGCCGTTAAGCTGTTTTCATCTGCAGCCTGAGCTTGTCGGAGATCATGGCTATAAATTCAGAATTCGTCGGCTTGCCCTTTGCCGTATTTATGCTGTAACCAAAAAGTTTATGAAGCGTATCGATATTTCCTCTGTCCCATGCAACTTCAATAGCATGTCGAATCGCTCTTTCCACACGAGAGGGGGTCGTCTCGTATTTCTTCGCGATATTGGGATATAAAACCTTTGTAATGCCGTTTAGCATGGTATTGTCTTCTACAGTCATCTGTATTGCGGAACGCAGATAGTGATAGCCTTTGATATGTGCGGGGATACCAACGTCGAGGATGAGTTCGGTAATGCGCCTTTCCAGATTTTGACTGGTAAGCGGCTTTTGCGTAAGGGGACTGGCAGACGGTTTCATCGGCATAGAAGTCTGGCAGCATTGGCAAATGCGTTCGCACAGCATATCCGGGTCAAAAGGTTTGGGAATAAAATGTGCGGCGCCGGATTTGGCGGCAGACCGCATAATCCCGTCGTTTGCAAAACTGGTAATCACAATAAAAGAAGGCGGCTGGTCCAAATTCAGGTTTTCCGTCTCCCGCATTACCTTCAGTCCGTCAATGACCGGAAGCGCCGTGTCCAGCAGAACCACGTCCGGCTTCATTTCCGAAATGGCATTGAGAAGCTCATATCCGTCTGTTGCTGTTACGCAAACGTCGAATCCCTTTTGTCGAAGGAACTCACTTGTACTTGCATTGAACTCTGCGTTGGTGTCTGCGATTGCGACTTTAATCTTGTTGTCCATTTATAAAATCCCCCATTAAAATTGATTACAGACAGAATATTACCATATTTTGGTAATGGATGCAAGAGCCTTTTGGAAAAAATTAGAAATTTTTAGTAATACATCGTGTAAAATGTAATACTTTAGGGGGGGGTAGCTCTATTTTACACCAGAATCCGTTAAAAAGCTATACGAATTTTTAAAAAAAATTCATTTATGTAGGCATATAAATAGCGTGTAAATAAAAGCGTCCGATTCTCAGCCGGACGCTTTTATTGTTTAAGCAGCGTTTTGCGAATCAATCGCTAACATATTTTCAATGAAAATACCATAGCCCATGGTGGGATCATTGATTAGCACGTGGGTCACTGCGCCTACCAGCTTTCCGTTTTGTATAATGGGGCTGCCCGACATGCCCTGCACAATTCCTCCTGTTTTTTCCAGGAGCGCTTCGTCGGTGATTTTAATTACCATATTCTTTCCCTGCGATGTGCTGCTTTTGTTGATGCTTTCGATCATGGCCTTGTACTCTGAAATCTCCGATCCGTTCGTCGTACAGCGGATTGTTACCTCTCCGACCTGTACTTCATCATTGGAGGCGATTGGAATCGCCTGCTGGCTGAGGAGGTTTTTGTCGTTCGTCTTGCCGAATACGCCCTGTGAAGTATTTTGAATCAGGCTGCCGTATTGAACGAACTCATTGAAAGAACCTTCCAGCTGTCCCGGCGCGCCTTTTTGTCCTTTGATAACGGAGGAGATATTCGCGCCGATTACGTCGCCTACAGCAAGTGGCATCAGAACGCCTGTGTCAACGTCCGATATGCCGTGGCCCAGGCCGGCAAAATGTCCGGTTTGTGGGTTGAAATACGTGATTGTGCCAATGCCAGCAGTACTGTCCCTTACCCAGAGACCAACTTTATAGCTGTCCTGCGCCGCACTTTTTTGCGGCAATACGTTGACGGTAAAGGTTGTGTCGTTGCGCTTTACTTCAAAAACGACTGTGTTTCCGTTACAGGCGGATACAATATTGGATATATCCCGGTTTGTCGTGATTTTCTCGCCGTTTACGGAAATAATAATATCCTTGGTCCGAATGCCCGCTTCATACGCCGGATTTCTCATTCCGTCCGCAGTTTCAAAAGCGGTCATGTCCACAACCATTACGCCGTCCGTGTAAAACTTTACGCCGAACGCTTGCCCGCCCGGAATCAGAGCCAGTTCTGAAGTATTGCTATTCGTATTTGTCTGCACAGCTCCGAACAGATTTTTCCGGTTTCTGTCGGCTACCTCAGTCGTTCCCGCAAGCGCTTCCGCAGAAGTGCCGTCTTTTGGAGTCAAAACCGTGGGCAGGCCGACTGCGAGTCCGGTAGCGCCTATACAGATCGTGATCGCAAACGCAACCAGACCCGTAAAAGGCTTTTTCTTTTTTTTCTGCAAATTGCGACCTCCTTTCGGGGCTAATTTATCTTATCCGATGCGCAGAGGCATTATCCTGTATTTTTTACATTAATATATTGAAATTCATAGTATTTATGGTATAATTACAATAATATTCTTTTCTTGGAATATTCGTTTTTTCGTACAATGCAGTCGTTAGAAAGAGCGGGTGAATAATGTGCGCGTCGCGGTAATAGGATCCAGAAATGTGGATGAGAGCTGTTATTCGCTCGTATGTAGGCACATTCCACGTAACGCAAGCGAAATTGTGAGCGGCGGTGCCGTCGGCGTCGACAGCATGGCCAAGCGATATGCGCATGCGCAGAACCTGCCGTTGCGGATTATCCGTCCGAACTATACGGGGACGGATCTGTACGAGAAAAGGCGCGCCCCACTGGCACGCAATCGCGAGATAGTGGATTATGCCGATGTTGTGATCGCCTTTTGGGACGGCAGTTCAAGCGGAACGGCGTATACGATCGAATATGCGCGCAAATGCGGAAAGCCGATCCAGGTTATCATGTTAAAGAAGGAGCAAAATGCAAAACAAACTCTTAAATAAGCACGTTATTCTAACCGGTCATTACGGCAGCGGCAAGACGAACATTGCAGTTTCCATGGCCTATGCGTTGCGCGCAGCGGGGAAGAGGGTCGCGCTTTGCGACGTAGATATAGTAAACCCCTATTTCCGCGCGGCAGACGCCGTTGAGCCGATGCGGGCAGCCGGCATAGAAGTTATCGTTCCGGAGACTGCAAATACAAACTTGGACACACCGCTCATACCGGGCGCCATTCAGGCAGCATTTACCAATCGGTTCGACCACGTTATTTTTGACGTAGGAGGAGACGACGCGGGCGCGATCGTGCTCGGAACATATCACGAAAAGATTGCCGGGGACGGCTATACCATGCTCTATGTTGTCAATCCCTACCGCCCGCTCACCGAGACGCCGGAACAGGCGGAGGAAGTAATGCGGGAAATCGAGGCGAGTTCTCATTTGAAGGTGAGCGGAATCATCAATAACGCGAACCTTGGCGAGCAGACAGTCTGGAGCGATGTCGAAGCTGCCGCGCCGTATTTTGACGCACTCGAATCGCGCACCGGTTTACCGGTGTTTTTTACAACCGTTATGATTCCGTTGGAACCGGGCGCCCAGCGCCCTGACCATATTTTCACCATCAGCCGGCACACAAAAACATATTTTTAGGGAGGCGAACGAAAGTGGCGAAGTTATCCATTCTCACGGACCGGTGTAAGGGCTGCGGTCTATGCGTTGCATACTGTCCGAAAAAGATATTGACCCTCAACAGTGAAGAACTGAACAGCAGCGGCTACACACCTGTCACGGTGACCGATATGGCGGCCTGTATTGCATGCGGCAGTTGTTACCGTATCTGTCCGGACTGCGTCATAACCATAGAGAAATAAAGAGGTGAATGTTTTGGAAAAGGTATTGATGAAGGGCAACGAGGCGCTTGGCGAAGCTGCCATCCGCTCCGGTTGTCGGCATTTTTTCGGTTATCCGATCACGCCGCAGACAGAGCTTTCAGCCTATCTTGCAAAAAAGATGCCGAAGATTGGTGGCACCTTCCTGCAGGCAGAGAGCGAGATTGCTGCGATCAACATGGTTTTAGGCGCGGCTTCCACCGGTGTACGGGCCATGACTTCCTCCTCGTCACCGGGCATATCGCTCAAATCTGAAGGCGTATCCTACATAGCGGGCAGCGACCTGCCCTGCGTGATTATTAACGTACAGCGTGGCGGTCCTGGTCTCGGCGGCATCCAGCCTTCGCAGGCAGACTACTGGCAGGCGACAAAAGCGCTGGGCCACGGAGACTTTCAGCTTCTCGTCTTTGCGCCTTCTACGGTGCAGGAGATGGCTGAATTGGTCTGTGACGCGTTCAACCTGGCGGAAACCTATCGTATGCCCGCAATGATTCTGGCGGACGGCGCGCTTGGGCAGATGATGGAGCCCGTCTCCTTTGATTCGCTTCCGAAACCGCTGCCGATCGAGAAGCCCTGGGCGGCGACGGGCACGCAGATGAAACGCGAACACAATGTAATTAACTCGCTCTATCTCGTTCCCGATCAGCTTGAGCGGACGATCCTGGAACGTTACGCCCGCTACGAGATTATCAAGGAAAAAGAACCTCGCTGTGAGCGCTATCTCGCCGACGACGCGGAAATCATTATCGTCGCTTATGGCCTGACCTCGCGCATTGTCAAGAGCGTCGTCAAAGAGGCCCGTGCAAAGGGGATTAAAGCGGGGCTGATCCGTCCGATCACGCTGTGGCCGTTCCCGGACAAGGCGCTGAAAGCGGCGGCGGGGACCGCAAAACAGTTCCTCGTTGCCGAAATGTCTATGGGCCAGATGGTGGACGATGTCCGCCTGGCGATCGAATGCGCCCGGCCCGTCAGCTTTATTGGCCGTACAGGCGGCATGATCCCGCAGCCGCAGGATATTATGAAAAAGATAGAAGAGTTAGTCGGAGGTGACAAATAATGGCTGAAATTTTAACAAGGCCGGCGTCGCTGATCGACGTGCCGAACAGCTACTGTCCCGGCTGCGGCCACGGCGTTGTGCACAGGGTGCTCGCCGAGGTGCTCGACGAACTGCAGATAGAAGGGAAGACGGTCGGCGTAGCGCCGGTCGGTTGTGCAGTGCGCGCATATGACTTTTTTAACTGCGATATGATCCAGGCGCCTCATGGCCGCGCGCCCGCTGTTGCGACAGGGGCAAAGCGCGCCAATCCGGACAACATTGTGTTTACCTATCAGGGCGACGGCGACCTTGCCGCAATCGGTACGGCGGAAATGGTCCATGCCGCAACCCGTGGTGAAAATATCACAATCGTTTTTATAAATAACGCTATATACGGCATGACCGGAGGTCAGATGGCTCCGACCACGCTTCCGGGCCAGGTGACCCAAACCACGCCCTACGGCAGAGATACCGCAACAGCCGGCCATCCCGTCCGCGTCTGTGAACTGCTCGCAACCATGACGGGCACCGCCTTTGCACAGCGCGTCGCGTTTGACGGCCCCGGCGGTGTTGTCAAGATCAAAAACGCGATAAAGAAGGCTTTCCAGTGTCAGATAGACCGCAAGGGCTTCAGTATTGTTGAAGTGCTCTCCACCTGCCCGACCAACTGGGGCAAGTCTCCGATCGACGCGATCCAATGGCTCAAGGAGAATATGATGGCGTATTACCCGGTCGGAGTATATGTGGACAAAACAGGGGAAGGGAGCGATGCAAAATGAGCAAGCATGATGTGATCATCGCCGGGTTCGGCGGTCAGGGCGTATTGTTTACCGGCAAGGTGCTTGTAACCTGCGGCATGAACGAAGGATTGCAGGTGTCCTGGCTTCCTTCATATGGTCCGGAAATGCGCGGCGGCACAGCCAATGTAAGCGTCTCGATCGACAGCGAGGAGATCGGTTCACCGCTCATTTCTTCGCCGAACCTTGCAGTTGCCTTTAATCAGCCTTCGTTTGATAAATACGAGCCGGCCGTCGTCAGCGGCGGAGTCATGTTTGTGGACAGCAGCCTCGTTTCTTCCAAATCGAAGCGTACGGACATCAAAGTATTTGAAATCCCTGCCACGCAGCTTGCATTGGAAAACGGCCTGAAAGGGCTTGCAAACATCATTGTTTTGGGCAAGATTATCCGTGAAACCGGCATTTTCACTGCGGAAGCGATGGAGAAAGCCATTCAGGACTGCATGCCGAAATCCAAGCAGCATCTTCTTGAGCCGAATATGAAAGCGTTTCGGATGGGCCTTCAAAGCGAATAGTTTGTGCATAATTCCCAGCAGAAAATTTCATTAGAGTGAAACTTTGGTGAAAAAAGATATTTATTTTGCAATCATTTCATGATATGATATAGAAAAATAGTTTGGAGGAGTTATGCATGGTTTCCGAAAAAGTAGTCGCAGTGAACCAGATCGGCTTGCACGCCCGTCCGGCTACTGCCTTTGTACAGAAAGCGAATGAATTCAAATCCTCAATCTGGATCGAGAAAGATGAACGTCATGTCAATGCAAAATCCCTTTTGGGCGTTCTGTCCATGGGGATTGTGCAGGACACCGAAATCACGATCATCGCAGACGGCGTAGACGAGGAAAACGCCCTTGCTGAGTTGGTTGACCTCGTCACCAACAAATTGAACGACTAATATGCGGCACCCCCAATGCCCCTTATGCTCAATAAGGGGCATCTTTCTTGCAGGGAAAAGAGGGAATAACAAATGGACCGAATCGCCAGCTTTACGGTGGATCATACTGTCTTATTGCCTGGCCTGTACCGTTCCAGAACGGACGGCGACATCGTCACCTACGATCTCCGTTTTGTCCGTCCGAACAGCAGCCGGCTGCTCACGAACGCCCAGTTGCACTCCACAGAGCATCTGATCGCCACCTTACTGCGGAATTCCAGATGTCGAGATGCAATTGTCTACTTCGGACCAATGGGTTGTCAAACCGGCTTTTATCTGCTTGTGGACAGCCGTCTTATGGACGATAATACGGTGTTTGCCCTGTTGCAGGAGGTATTCCAGCAGGCTTCTGTCTACGCCGGACCAATGCCTGGAGCCAGCGAAAAAGAGTGCGGTAACTATCGAAACCTGAGTCTGGCGCAAGCGCAGTCCGTCTGCGGCGAATACATGAACGTGCTTGCGCGTCTCACGCCGGCGGATATGGTCTATCCTCCATCCGCCCGACTCTAAGCACTGTAAAGCACATCAACCTGTCAGATGTGTCCGTTTTGCCGCAGCATATTTTATAAAGGAATGGATTATGGAAAAGCTCCGGAAAAAGGCGTTAATGCTCACTGAGCAGCCCGGCGTCTATCTCATGAAAAACAAAGACGGAAAAATCATATATGTAGGCAAGGCAAAAAATCTGAAACGCCGTGTCTACAGTTACTTCAGCGCCGTTGAAAAGCACAATAACAAGACGCGGAATCTGGTTGCCAATATTGATGACTTTGAAATCATTGTCGCCAAAACCGAGCTGGAAGCGCTGCTGCTGGAAAATAACCTGATCAAGAAGAATAAACCCCAGTATAATATTCTTCTTAAAGACGATAAGGGCTATCCCTATATCAAACTGTCCAGCGATCCCTTCCCAACCATATCTCTCGCAAGAAAGGTTGAACAGGACGGCGCGGAGTACTTCGGTCCTTTTTACGGTTCCTATTATGCAAACGCCATTATCGAGGCCGCATGCCGTGCATATAAGCTTCCAACATGCAAGAACCCCCAGCCCCGCCCCGGACGTCGACCCTGCCTGAACTACAGAATACAGCAGTGTTGCGGCGTCTGCGCCGGCCGGGTCAGCCAGCAGGATTACCAGGCGATCATCGCCGAAGTCCGCCGCTTTCTCAGCGGGGAAATAGACCAGATCGCGCGTCTGACGCAGGAACAAATGGAGCGCGCGGCGGAAAGCCTGGATTATGAACGCGCCGCCGTCCTGCGCGACCGACTCAAGGCCATCCAGTCTCTGCTGACAAAGCAGCGCGTTGCAAACGACGCATCTGTCAATGGAGATTACTTTACAGTTGCTGCGCGCGGAAACGACTGTGCCGCAGTCATGCTGCGTGTAGAAAAGGGGATTATGCTGCATAAGGAGGCCTACCTGTCGCCGCTTGTCAAGATAGACGATCTGCAGTCTTTTCTAAGCGAATATATCAAAGCCTATTACCGTCAGGATTCCGCAACGATTCCAAAGCGCGTATTGATCGGCATGGAAATTGAGGACAGACAGGCCATGGAACAGATGCTCGCCGAACGCCGCGGCGGCCGGGTCTGGCTCAGCGTTCCCTCCAAAACGCTGGACAGGCAAATTATGAAAATGGCGGAAGCGAACGCGGTGGAGGAGCTGGTCATGTACGAAGGGCGGACAAAAGCGCCGCAACGTCAACTTTTAGAGCTTGCGAACGTGCTTGGCCTGAGCAAGTTGGATATGGTTGAAATTTACGATATATCTCATACCGCAGCGGCTGATGTCGTCTGCGGCATGGCTGTGTTTAGCGGCCAGGGCTTTATGAAGTCCAAATATAAAAAATTCAAAATAAATCCTGACCTTGGCGGCGACGACGCGGCGAGCCTTTACGAGGCCGCTTCCCGCCGGTTTCAACGATTTGTGGACGGGGACGCGGGATTTTGTCCGCTTCCGGATGCAATCTTTGCGGACGGCGGCCTTGCGCAGCTGCGCTCTATCCGGCGCGCAGCAGAGGACCACGGCCTGGACATCCCCGTTTACGGCCTGAAAAAGGACCGCAGGCACAAGACAAAAGCGCTTGTATTTGAGAACGGGGAGGAGCGAATGCTCTATAAATATCCGCAAATCTACCCACTTTGCGGCAGGATGCAGGAAGAAGCGCACCGCTTTGCCGTCGCATATCATAATAAGGCGGCGTCCAAACGCACGCTCTCATCTGTCTTTACCCAGGTGGAGGGGATCGGGCAAGCCCGTGCGCGCGCGCTGCTGGATCACTTCAAGACCCTCTCGGCAATCCGAGAAGCCTCCGTGGAGGAGATCGCAAAAGTAAAAGGCTTCAGCCCCGCCCTGTCGAAAAAAGTCTATGATTTTATACAGGAACAGTTATAAGCCATTCCACGCAAACACACGCGATTATTATGGCAATACTGCGCTTTTGCATATCTCTGCGCAGCCGCTGCGCCATCGGCAGTCTGTGAAAGCGCGGAAAGGGTAAACTTTTTTTCACCAAACTCCTTCGCAATCATAAAATGGTAGTGAAGCATCATTTCAATACTATTTTAGGAGGTAATAGAATGGCTGATTGTAAAGTTTTACCCGGCCCTCTTACCGGCTGTGAATGCTTGAAAAACGCTGTTTGTATCAATACGAATCAGATTTACGATTCCTGTAAAGACAAGGATTGTGCTGAAGATCTCCGCGTATATCTTACAGCTTGCGGCCAGGCGATTTTAGACAGGGCGGTAAGCGTTAGAACGCGTAAATGCGAGATTCTCTGCTGTTTCATTGACATCGAGCAGGTCCCGTTCAACAAAGGCTTTTACACAGTCAACGTGAAGTTCTTCTTCAAATGCTTTTTTGACGCTTTCTTCGGCTGCGGCAATCCGCAGATCATTGAGGGCATCGCCAGCTTTGACAAGCGTGTTATCCTGTTCGGCAGTGAAAGCACGGCAAAGATCTTCACCAGCAAAACGTCTATGGACGATTTTGATCCCCACTGCGTCCATAAGACGAAAATGCCGCAGGCAGTCGTTGAGGTCGTCGACCCAATCGCTCTGTCCTGCAAAGTCGTAGACCCCTGCGATCGCTGCTGCTGCGGCTGCTGCGACATGGATATTACATGCCTGCATGAAAATATCTGCAACTGCTTCGACGGCGAGCTCGTAGACGATCCGAACGGCAATAAGCTGTTTATCACGATTGGTCTGTTCTCCATCATTCGCCTGGAGAGAGACGCACAGCTGCTGATTCCGTCTTATGACTTCTACATCCCCGAAAAAGAATGCGCATGCGGCGAGGAAGAGGATCCCTGCTCCTTCTTCCGGCGTATCAGTTTCCCGACCGATGAGTTTGCGCCCCCGCAGATTCAGGCGTTTGACAACGCCATCTCGGCTTGCCCGTGCCGTGAGCCGGAACCCCCGTGCTGCGACCCCAGGCCTGAGAATCAGTGCAGGCGCTGCAGATAACGAGCGTCGATAAGCAAAACCGACATAGTGCAGACGCAGATCAAATTTGCGTTACAGGACACAAAGGGCAGTTTTTACAGGAGATTATGTAATGAAACGGAGCGGTGCGGCAAGAGCGGCGCCGCTCCGTCTTTGCCGCAAAACGGCAGATAGACCTGATAAAAACCGGATTCCCCTGATCAAGAAATAAGACCGCAAATATACCCGAATTTGCCTGATATAACTATATTTATATTTCCCACGGCTTGACCGCGCGACGCGCCGTCGCCCGGCATGGCTCAGGATTAAAAGAAAAATATAGGACATGCTTTTGCATTTCGACGTAATGCATTCCTGCTCTTCAAGTACGTCCGTTGCCTCGTTTCACAAAGTTTACTATGGCGTTGTAAACGCTTCCATTTTTTACATACGGTAAAATCGGCCTCATGTTCAAGTCAGACTCATATGTACGGGATAAATGGATAGGATCATATCTCTGTAGTTCCTTCACGTCGGAACAAGTAACGCTCGGACTGATTTTTTATTTCATAAAACACAGTCGCCCGCTCACTGTTCCGCATCTTTCGCAAAAAGTCGCGCTCGAGCTCGCCAGTTTAGTCGTAAACGCCCTCTCAACGGCTTGCTGTCGCTATCAACTTTATGCGAGTTCGTGGGTTCAGCTCTCTCCGGCAAAATGCCGAAAATATCTTTTTCATGTAGGCTTAGACAATATCGCAGCGTTAGGTTTCCATCTCCGGAAATCATAGGCCGTTTCGCTTTCTCCTTTTGTCACACAAGCAAAGATCCAAAGGGAAGTGCCGACCGCTCTCTCTGATCCCGGCGCTTCTTCTTTTATGTTCGGATATTGTTTTACACATATGCACAAAGCCTATGCTCTTCGGCAGGTATGCGCTTTCGGCTTTTGATTTATACGAAGAAATGCCCCGCAAAGCTTTCTGATATACATAATTCCTTTTTGCTCTGATACGCAAAAACATAACGTCTCATCGCAGCGGTTACCGCTTCTATTCGCATGCTATGCAAATGTTTTGCCGATCAACGTTCATTTGCCTGCGTCATTACGCGATTTTTCATCTGTAAACGCCTGTTTGAATTTTTATGAGAACGATGATTTACTCCGAAAAGAAGGGAAAATAGCCTGAACATGCCAAGTGAATTTCAGAATGAATTTATTGCCGTTGGTTATGATAAATATACGAAATGAAAATTTTAAAACGACGTGTGGACAGGGTGGAAAAATGGCCGAAGAACTTTTGGTTTTCAGAAATGTGAACAAGGTATATGAAAACGGGGAGGACCGGATCTACGCGCTTAAGAATATCAATTTATCCATATATAGAGGAGAATTTGTCGCCATTCTCGGCATGTCCGGGTCAGGAAAGTCCACCTTTATGAATATCGTCGGCGGGCTGGACCGGCCGGACAGCGGCGTTTTTTTGTATGAAGGTGAAAATATACGCCGCTATGACGATACCCGCATGTCCCGATACCGCAATCAGGTCATTGGATTCATATTTCAGAACTTTAACCTGGACCCCTCCCTTACTGCGCTGGAAAACGTCGTCATGCCGTTGATCTATGCAGGCGTCCCGCGCAGCAGACGTATTCCCATGGCGGAGACGGCGCTTGCGCGCGTCGGCCTGAGCGGACGGATGCACCATCGTCCTTCTGAGCTTTCAGGCGGTCAGATGCAGCGCGTATGCATTGCAAGGGCCATGGTCAATCGCCCGAAAATCATTTTGGCGGACGAGCCCACCGGTAACCTTGACAAAAAGTCCGGCGAATTGGTGATGGGACTACTCAAGGAACTCTCCCAGAGCGGCTATACGATCCTTATGGTAACGCACAACAGCTTTCAGGCCCGCAGCGCCGGCCGTGTCATTGAAATCAGCGACGGCAGCATTATGCGGGACGTGTATACAAAATAGTCACTTTTGCGGGCGATATAGAACGAATAAGCCCAGTATAGAATCAAAAAGCAATCAGTCTTATGTGAAAACCGTAGCGCGCCTGGCCTGCATGCGCCGGTTCAGCCGTAAATGTTCGCTCTTTCGCACGGACTACATGCAACCAGAGCGCGCAGAAGTCTTGTAACGAAAGAACGACGCAAATGCGAATGAAGCGGCGCCGCGCAGGGAGCTGCCTGTTATTACAAAACTGATACGTAGCATTCAAGCTTTTTTGCAATGCAGTTAAACAACATGTTTTGACAAAAGAATTGCCATTGTCTTAATTCTATGGTAAAATAAATAAAATAAATTTTCTGGATGGGATGGGACGATTGAAACAGGATGAGAAGCGCGGCAAACTCATTGTAATAGACGGCGTGGACGCCAGCGGCAAAGAGTCGCAGAGCAATCTATTGTTCAGCGCTGTAAAGCGTGAGCTAAGCGTGGAAAAAATCAGTTTTCCAGATTATGGATCAGATAGTTCCGCACCGCTTCGCATGTATCTGTCCGGTCAGTTCGGGAGCGATCCGCAGGATGTAAATGCGTACGCAGCATCCCTTTTTTTTGCCGTGGACCGCTACGCTTCATTTAAACGCAGCTGGGGAGAGCGCCTGTATACAGGCGTTTCCATTCTTGCGGACCGCTATGTCAGTTCCAATATGATTCACCAGACGGTCAAGCTTCCGCGGGCCGAGTGGGACGATTTTCTGGAATGGGTGGACGATCTGGAATACTGTAAATTAGGTCTGCCCAGGCCCGACCTTGTACTGTTTTTGGATATGCCGGTAGACGCGGTCATGAAGCTGATGTCCCTGCGAGATCAGGGCGACATGGCCAGACGCGATATTCATGAAAAGAATATCGATTATCTGCGCGCTTGCTCTGAAGCGGCGAATTACGCCTGCGACAAGTTCGGATGGACCCGAATCCGCTGCGCGGAAGACGGCTTGGCCCGACCTATATCGCACATCCATGCAGAGATACTGAGGAGAGTGAAAGATCTTTATGCTGGAATTCCATCCGATAAAGATTACAGACAGGCCTGAAATTGAGAAATACACCGCGCAGAGCGACTACCAGAGCTGTGAATACGCGTTTACAAACCTGTTCATCTGGCGGCAGCACTATCATACGGCTTTTGCGGCAGAGGACGGTGCTTTATTTATCCGAAACGTATACAACGGCATGCACTATTATTTCTTTCCCGCAGGCGCTGCAGATAAGGCCGGCGCCATCCGGAAGATCATGGCGCATGCGGCCGGCCATCCCTATCGTATAAGCCTGATGAGCGCGGAACAGAAACAGACGCTGGAAAGCCTGTTCCCCGGACAGTTTTTGTATACGCCTGAACGCGACGCCTATGAGTACATATACAATGCAGGCGACCTGATCAGCCTGTCGGGCCGGAAATATCACGGCAAGCGCAACCATATCAGCAAGTTTTACCGCGAGGTGGGGGACAGCACCCTGTTTGAACCCATTACGATGGAAAATATCGTCGACTGTAAAAACGCTTATTACAAATGGCTTGAGGGTCGCGACGGCGATTATCATGACGAACGCATCGCAGTCAATGAGGCGCTCAATCATTTTGATGAGCTGGGATTGATCGGCGGACTGCTCCGAGGCCCAAGCGGCGTATGCGCATTTACTGCCGGCCGTCCGCTCAACAGCAATACTTTTGTCATTCATATAGAAAAAGGACTCGATGCGGCGGATGGGGTGTATTCCGTCATAAACAACCTGTTTGCCAAATATGCGTGCGCCGGATATGCGTATATCAACCGTGAAGACGATATCGGGATTGAAGGACTGCGCAAATCCAAGCTTTCCTATCATCCGGCGTATCTGATAGAGCGTTTTACTGCAAAGCATGTGACACAGGAGTAAAAAATGCAACAGTGCAGTTATCACATACAATTTGCCGATCCGGTCCATCTGCCGGTCCTGCGTTCTATGTGGGCAGAAATATTCGGTGACTGCGAAGCGTATATCAATCTGTTTTTTTCCCATGTGTATACGCCTGCCCGCGCATTGATCGCGATGGTGGACGGGCAAGTCGCAGCCATGCTCTTTTTCCCATCCCGCCGGATGATACTGCAGGGGAAGGCTGCCCGCGTTGGCTATGTATGCGGCGCGGCAACCAGGCCTGCATACCGCGGCGCGGGGATTATGGCGACTATGCTACAGGCGGCGCACAGTCAAATGCGGCGCGCAGGCGACGCGGGCGCGGTTTTAATCCCGGCATCCCAATCCCTGTATGCATATTATGAAAAGCACGGTTACCGGGATTTTTTTTACCAGGATACGCTTTTGCTGACAGACTCGCCGCCGGATACCGTTCCAGCCCGGCTTGCGCCGCTTACTGATGCGGGACCTGTTCTGCCTGTTTACAACGCGTTTGCCAGCACCCGACCCGATCTCGTTTTGCAGGATGCGGACAGCTATGCGCTCGTTTTGAAAGAATATGCCGGCTACGGACGCCTGTATCTGTGGGATCAGAACAAGTATCTTTTCTGCAGGCGCGCGCAGGACCAGATCGTTGTGGACGAATGCATATCGGCCGCCCCTCTTACGAAGACGGCGCTTGAAGGCCTATTTTCCGCACTGAAAGCCGAATTCCCAGGGACAACCAGCCTGTCCATGCATACTCCCGCCGGCTGCCTGCCCAACGCAATGCGTATGAGAAACGGAATGCTATGTCAGTTCAACTCCGCCCGGTCAGCGGGCGGGCTCGGATATATGAACATGATGCTCAATTAGAAAGGAAGCGATAGTATGGTCTATGTATTTTTTGCAGACGGTTTTGAAGAAATCGAAGCGGTTACCATTGTGGATGTGCTGCGGCGCGGCGGAGTAGACGTCGCTACGGTTGGGATCGGTTCCCGCAGTATCACTGGCACGCACGGCTTGCGTATTGAAACCGATATTGCCGACACGGAAGCAGCGGACGAAGGGATTGAGATGATCGTGCTCCCCGGCGGACAGCCGGGCACGGATAACCTTGGCAGGAGCGCGACGGTGGCGCGGCTGATCGGAGAATGCATGGCGGCGGAGAAATGGGTGGCCGCCATCTGCGCCGCGCCTATGGTATTGGGCCAAGCCGGCGTACTGCAGGGCCGCCGGGCTGTCTGTTATCCCGGATGTGAAGGTGCGCTTACAGGCGCGCAGCTGAGCGGAGATAACGTTGTCCGGGACGGAAACATCATCACCTCAAAAGGCCCCGGTACCGCCATGGAGTTTGCGCTGGCCCTGCTTATGGCGCTCAAAGGCGAGGCAGCGGCGGCTGAAGTGGCCGCCGGCATGTTGCTCGCATGAGCCTTACGGACCAGAAAGCCGCGTTTCGCCTTCGCGTAGAGCGGACCCTGCCCGGACCGGGACTTCGACCGGTGATGGACGCGTCGATTGTTCGCTTTGTGCAGGGTTATCCGGCATACCGGGCGGCGGAGAGGGTCGCTTTATATTCTCCAATATGCAACGAACCGGACATTTCCGCGCTGTTTCACACAGCGCTTGCAGAGGGGAAAACAGTGTGTTTTCCCCTCTGTGACAAGCATGCTGCCGCGCTTCGTTTTTTTGCCGTGCGGGAAGGGAATTGTTTTGTCCGCGGCGCTTTTGGAATTCTGGAGCCTGATCCGAAGCAGGCGCTTCCCATCCCTGAAGAGAGCATAGATTTTATACTGGTTCCCGGCCTTGCGTTCGACCTTGCGGGAATTCGTCTGGGGCGGGGCAAAGGTTATTATGACCGCGTTTTGTCTGGCATTGGTGCGGTGCGCTGTGGCATCGCCTATTCAAGCTACGTATATCCGTCCCTGCCCGCCGGGCCATGGGACGTAAAGATGGATCTTGTGGTTACGGAACAGGGGGTGGCGTACCGTGCAGAAAAAAATTAAATCCAACCTGGCTTGTTTTCTGGCGCTCGCTGTTTTCGCCCTTCTCACCGCATTCGAGTTTATCGGAGACACGCTGCTCCAGACCTCTCAGGAGAATCAATACTATATTTTGTTCGCGGTTCAGGTCGTCCTATTTCTTGTGCCCGCATATATCCTCATGCGCGTGCAGCAGGCGAAAGCGCGCGAGTTTTTTCGACTGCGGACATACCGGATGCGTTGGCTTCCCGCTACGCTTTTCGGCGCGATGACTGCGACCTTTGGCAGCGTCCTGCTGAATCTGCTGGTGATAAACCTGCCGCTTCCAGCCGCAATGCAGCCCACTGTGACAGATGTATTCAACCAGGTAACGGCCGATCCCTTCGCGCCGTTTCTTGCCGTCGTCGTCGCGCCTGCGATTCTGGAAGAGCTGTTTGTACACGGCGCGCTGCTGTCCACGCTGCAGCACAAGAGCCTGTTTCGCGGCCTGCTCCTGACTTCGCTGATCTTTGCCATGCTCCATTCGTCGCTTACGAATTTTCTCGGCCCGCTGTTTGCCGCCTTTGTCTACGGGCTATTGACCGTTACGTTTCAGTCCGTCTATCCGGCTATGATCGCGCATTTTCTGAACAATATGCTCGCGGGCAGTATACTGCTGTTCGGACAAAAATTTGTCGAGATCGGCCTGGACAGATACTTCGTCATTGTAGGGGCTGCGATATTCCTTCTCAGCGTGTTTCTTTTTTTGCTCTGTATTGAGCCCTTTTATAAAAAATTGAAGCCAACAGAACTCCGGCGCGATACTTCACGGTATTTCCCCGTAGGAATGATTATCTTTATCGCGGTATGGGTTGCAAAAAACATTCTCAGGCTCTATAATGTATTATAGATAAAAAAGTGTCCCGTACTGGCTTGGTACGGGACAGGCGGTTCCTCGTTATTCTATATGGACTACATGTATTGCCGGGTATAGGCGCTTTGTGTTATCTGCAGCCGCAGTTGTTGTTGCATCCGCAGTCGCAGTCGTTGTTGCAGGCCAGGAACCAGACAACTATGAGAATCAGAATAACCCAGAGCCAATCATTGTCTTGAAACAGATTACACATTGTTTATCACCTCATCTTTTATTCAATATTATCATATGCGATTCTCTATATTCGGTGACTGCGTTTTCACGCGGTCGTTGCAAAAACTCGCGCAAAACCGAAAGATTACAGAAAAGACGGTTGTCTAAATAAAATTAGGGAGGGTATCTATGAACGGAGCATTGAAGGGGCTCATCGCATTTATCCTAATTGTCGGATTGTTGGCTGGCGGGGTATACATATACTATGCAACGGAAAAAAACGCGACCTTTCGGAAGGATGAAGTTGTGGATGTTGAGATAAAGCAGGGTTCTTCAGCGTCTACAATTGCGTCCGTACTGGAGGAAAACGACGTGATTGGAAGCAAATACGTATTTCGTTTCTATATTCGCGGCAAGGACATCGTATTCCAGTACGGCACGTTTCACCTGAACAGGAAAATGAATTATGACGAGCTGATCGAGCAGCTCACCACGCAGCAGGTCGTGCGCGAGACGACCGATATTACGATTAAAGAGGGCATGAATGCGGAGCAGATCATCGCCATGCTTGAGGAACTCGGAATTGGAACGCGCGATGAGATTCTTTACGCGATCAACGAAGCCGAGTACGATTTTGACTTCATCACCCCGGATATGACGTGGGTGGATTACCGCCTCGAAGGATACCTCTATCCCGACACCTATGAAATCTACCTCGATGACTCGCCCGAAGAAGTAATCGTCCGCCTGCTTGATAACTTTGATAAAAAGACGGCCAATCTTCGGGAAGAGGTCGCAATAAACGGCGGCAATTTCCATGAAACCATGATTCTCGCGTCCATCATAGAGAAGGAAGGGCAAAAGGAAAGCGAGCTTCCCATTGTATCTTCCGTATTCCACAATCGCCTGGACCAGGGGATGAAACTGGAGTCCTGCGCAACCGTGCAGTATGTGCTGCCGGAGCACAAAGAAGTGCTCTCGTATGAGGATACGCAAATTGACAGCCCGTTCAACACCTACATCCATCCCGGGCTGCCGCCTGCGCCCATTTCCAACCCCGGTATCGCCGCCATCCGCGCGGCCATTTATCCGGATGATACCGACTATCTTTTCTTTGTTGCAAGGCCGGACGGCAGCCATTATTTCGGCAAGACCTATGCCGAGCATGAGGAAAACATTCAAAAAGCGGATGAAGAGGCGGAACAGCTTGCTGCAGAATCCGGCAACTGAACCGCAGCCAGAGAAAACAAAAGGGGGGCAGGCGTGCCGATTGCGCCTACCCCTTTTCTTCACCAATCCGGAAGGAGAACCTATGAACGCTCAATATGAACTGCTGGCGCCCGCCGGCAACCTGGAAAAGCTGCGCACAGCGATCGATTACGGCGCAGACGCGGTCTATACGGGAGGCGAAGCGTACTCCCTGCGTACCGCATGCGAAAACTTCTCGCTGGACGATCTTGCTAAAGGCGTAGACTATGCTAAGAGCTATGGCAAGGCCGTATATCTCGCCTGCAACTGCTTTATGCGAAATAGGGACCTTGCCGAGTTTCCGGACTTTATCGCCGCTGCGGCGCAGACCGGAATCGACGCCTGTATTCTAAGCGACCTCGGCACGCTCGCCCTGGTGCGGGAGCACGCGCCGGGACTGAAAGTGCATGTCTCCACGCAGGCCAGCGTCTCCAATTATGCGGCGTGTATGCAGTGGATGGCGCTTGGCGCGTCACGTATCATACTGGCGCGGGAGCTTTCTCTGCTGGAAATCTCTGAAATCCGCCGGCGCGTTCCAGAGTCGCTGGAGTTGGAGACCTTTGTGCACGGCGCAGTCTGCGTATCGCATTCCGGCCGGTGCCTGCTGAGCAATTACCTCACCGGACGCAGCTCCAATTTAGGGGATTGCGCCCATTCCTGCCGTTGGAAATACGCGCTGATGGAAGAGCGGCGGCCGAGCGACTTTTACCCGGTATTGGAGACGGATACGGGGACCTTTATTCTCAACGCGAAAGACCTGAATATGATCCGCCATTTGCCGGAGCTGATGATGGCGGGCGTCAACAGCTTCAAGATTGAAGGACGCATTAAATCCGAATACTATGTCGCGAGCATTGTATCCGCATACCGGCGCGCCATTGACGCCTGTGTCGAAGACCTCAATATCTATACGGAAAATCTGGACAGCTACTATGCGGAAACCTGCAAGGTCAGCCACCGCGCTTACCATACGGGCTTCTTTTTTGACAATCCGGATGGAAGCGGACAGCAGTATGAGAATGCGGCTTATATCCGGGACTGGGAAGTTGCCGCACGGGTTGTCGGCTACGATGCGATTCGCGGCCTGACAGCCTGCACACAGCGCAATAAAATTAAACAGGGGGATTGGCTGGAGGCATTGGCTCCCCATGCCGAGCCGTTTTCTTTCCAGGCAAAAGGAATGACGGACGCGGAAGGCAGGCCAATTTTTTCTACGCCGCATGCGCAGATGCCGTTTTATATGGACATTCCCAAAGTTTTGCCAAAAGGTACTTTTTTGCGAAAGCAAACTGATTTATAAATAGCCGCCCGGCAGGGAACGGACCTGCATCTATTCGCATGAAACCCGAATTTTCTGTGAATACTAAAGTGATGAATTCACACGATCGGGGGTCGAATGATGCGCAAACGGATGCTTTTCTTGTATTTTATTGTTATTCTATTTTTTCTGGGCACATTCTGCAACCTGTACAATATCGTGGACGGCAGAGAACTGGCGGCATATGTTCCGCTCTACGGTAGCCGCGGACTGCGTGTGGAAATAAACGGTATGCGCGGCACCATCTACGATCGAAACATGACGCCGCTCGTAGGGGATAACTATACCAGCGCCGCGCTCGTCGATCCGCTCTCGCTAGACGAACAGTCACGGACTCTGCTCTACCGCTATGGACTGGAGAGCCAGGAAAGCCTGCAGGAAAAAGTACAGACCGGGCGGCCGTTCAAGGTAAGCTTAAGCCAGGCTATATCCGGCAGTGGAATTACGGCCCTGCAGGAGATATCCCGTTACAGCGAACACAATCCTGCGCAGAACTTAATCGGTTATATAGATGCGGACGGCCACGGCGTAAGTGGTATCGAAGCGTTGTTTGACGATTACCTGTTTTCTGACCAAACCGGGTACAGCGCCGTCTTTTCCGTCGACGGCGTCCGGCGGGCTCTGTCCGGCATAGGCCTTACGTTCGAAGGAAGTCCTGCTTATCCGAAATCCGGCGTTGTACTCACACTGGACGAGGGCATTCAAAAGATTGCCGAACAGGCGGCAGACGAGCTGGTCGAATCGGGCGCCGTGCTTGTGCAGGAGGTGGAATCGGCCGATATTGTCGCCATGACAAGCCGTCCTACGTATGATCCGTACAACATTGCAGACTATCTGGATGATGAAAACGGCGCAATGCGAAATAAGGCATTTGCTTCTTTCAGTTCCGGCTCCAGTTTCAAAATTGTAGTAACAGCTGCGGCGCTGGAATCCGGCATTGAATTTGAGGACGAATATGAATGCACCGGCTTCTATGATGCGGGAAGCAACATAATAAGCTGCGGCGAGACGGATGGGCACGGTAAGATCAATCTGGAACAGGCATTTGCCAGCAGCTGCAATACCTACTTCTGCAACCTTGCGCAGCAGGTTGGCCCGGAACGGATCCTTGCCATGGCAAAAAAGTTCGGCTTCGGCGCATCGACAAGTTTCTGGGAAGGTTATGAGACGGAAGCTGGCAACCTGCCGGATTTACAGGACCTTTCCGCTCCTGCAGCTCTTGCAAATTTTGCAATTGGTCAGGGCGTCTTGCAGGTCACACCCGTTCAAATTATGAATATGTCGTCAGTAATCGCCAACGACGGAATTCTAAAAAGCCCCAACCTGATCTATGGGTTTGCGGATGAAAATGGCGAGGTCTCGCCGGCGGATTATGCGGGCAGAGACGTCCGTGTTTTGTCAAAGTCCACAGCCCGGAAAATCCATGAATATATGTGTGAAACTGCCAATTCCGGCACTGGCGTTCTCGCTTCGCCCATCCTTTACGGCGCCGGCGTCAAAACCTCCAGCGCGCAGACCGACATTGTGAAAGACGGAAAGAATGTTCTGCACACATGGGTCACCGGTTTCTTTCCGGCAAACAATCCGCAGTATATTATCTGCGTACTGGTAGAGGGGGGGACTTCCGGGTATCGTTCAGCGGGTCCAGTATTTCAGCGGATTGCCGATAAAATGATCGCTGCGGGATATGTGGATGGGAACGGCTCGTGAGCAGAACTCAAAAAAGCAATGCAACGGAGGAAATATCATGGAAGCGTTCAGCAGAAGTGAATTGCTGTTTGGAAAAGACGGCATGCATCGGCTACAGCGTGCGCATGTCGCCGTCGTAGGTATCGGCGGTGTGGGCTGTGCGCTTACCGAGGCGCTGGTGCGCGGTGGCATAGGCGCGCTCAGCATCGTAGACCACGATGTGATCGATATAACAAACATAAACCGGCAGCTCATTGCGACTCGGCGGAATGTAGGAAAAAGCAAAGCCGCCTGTATGCGCGACCGGATCTACGAGATCAACCCGGACTGCCGGGTATACATATACGAAATGTTCTATGCTGAGCAGACACAGGCGGCGCTTGACTTGCAAGGTATAGATTATGTAGCCGATGCGATTGATTCCATTAAGAGTAAAATTCTGCTGATCCAGAACGCATATGAAGCCGGAACACCCATCATAAGCGCAATGGGCGCCGGGAATAAACTGGACCCTGCGCGTTTTCAGATAGCGGATCTCTATGAGACAAGAGTATGCCCGGTAGCTCGCATATTGAGACGAGAACTGAAAAAGCGAAATATCGAAAAACTAAATGTCGTTTATTCTGACGAACAGCCGATCCAAGCAGCCGGCGAAGGGGAAACGACCGCGCACGCCGCGCCGGGCAGCGCTTCTTTTGTCCCGCCTGTCATGGGATATATTATGGCGGGTAAGATCATTCGGGACATTGCAATGGGTAAAACGGAATAAGCTTTACAGCAAAAGCGCATATTGCGTTAGAGCTGGATACAAATGAAATTGTATCCAGCTCTAATTTTTTGTGATAGAGTAAACGCATTAATCCTACTTATCCAGTAATTGCAAAATGGGTAAATAAGTTCCCGCCTGGCTGCGTTTTGCTGTGCAGAGCGAAAATAGACAAAGTTTCCTGTTTGCCTGAAATTTACTAACAGGAAAAGAAAAAGCAGGGGGGGGTATAGACGAATGAAGATTTATCTAGGAAACGGAGTGATACTTGCCATTCCCGGCTATCAGGAGAGACGTTGAATAGATGGGGGCGTCAAAGGTCCAGAGGCTTATTTATTAAAAGCTAAAAATCTCCTGAAAACGCTGCGGGGGAGGACGGCATTGCTATCGTCCTGTCGTTACGTTAGGGTTTGGCCGTTTCGCATCAGGAAAAGCAAATGGCCAGAATTTGCTGCGGACGCGGACAATCTTAATTTACGCGAGCATATCTTCGAAAAACGCCCAGTATAGGGCGTGTATGCATATGATTATTTGCAAGATGTCAATGTGAAAGCAGCCGGCTTAAGCCCGTTCCCAGAGCAATAGATTGTTTTCAAAGCGCGTGGTCAGCTTGCCGGTATCTTTCAGCCAGGCCAGATAAGAACGTACCGTGCTGCCAATCAACACATATTGTTCAAAATTTATTTTCAGGCCAAAATCTGAAAAAAGCTTTTGCAATAGCAATTCAAAACACAACGGTCTGCCGCACAGCTCGACAATATGACCGGCGATTTCGTACACCTTCTCCTCGTTGTACTGGGCCAGGTCTGCTATCTTATCCGTTACGTCTGCATGTGCGGGCACGAATATATCCGCTTGTATAGTCTTTATCATCCGCAGAGTGTCAAGATATGCGCCAACATCGTAAATGAAACCTATTCGATACTTATCCAGCGTTTCCTTGCTTAACACACTATCCGCCAGATACACTACGTTGTCCGGTGTGCGAAAGCCTGCCATATCAAAAAAATGCCCTGGCAAAGGAATCCTTTCAAACCCGGCAGGCAGCGCTTCTGACGTAAGCGGTTCCGCGCAACTTGCCTGCGCCATCAGAAATTTGCGGCGCAAATCCTCCGGCGGGAAACCGCCGTACAAAAAAGACGGTTCCAAAACAGGGTAGCTTGTAAAAGCGCATTCAACGCCCGGTGCATAGATTTTACAGCCGGTCTGCCCTTGCAGATACTTATTGCCCCCGATATGGTCCGCGTTGGAATGGGTATTAAAAATGGCTGTCAGCTGCCAGCTATTGGCATCCAGAATTTGCCGGACTTTGCGCCCCGCCTCCTTATCGCTTCCGCTGTCTATCAGGCAGACATGCGTGTCGTTCAGCCGAACAAGCCCAATTTTTGACGGACTCTGTATGTAAAAGCTGTTTTTTGAAACCTGAATTAATTCAAACATGAGGCACCTCCGCTGTTGTTTTGGCCATAATGCGCGTAAAGTCAAACATTATGCCGGATGTAGCGGCGAGATACAACCATTTCTTTCCGTCATAATACTATAGATCCTGATTTTGTGTTTTAGCCGTTTGCCTGTAAAGTTCCATAATATCCTGTAAAATCTCCGTATGAGAGAAATCCTTCTGGTATACAATATTTGTCTCACGCACCATACTCAAATTCTCTATGGGAAGCACAGCTATCTTACCCTTGCGAAGCTCGTCCATACACGTACTGATTGGAAGGATGGAAACGCCCAGGTTTTTACGGATGAGATCTTTTATTGTGGCGATATTGTCCACTTCCAATATAACATTGAAATTATCGATGGCTTTGTTGATACTGGCGAGATGGGATACGATCAGGTTTACTGTGCCGGATTTTGGAAGGCGGAGAATCATCTTTTCTTTTTGGAGTTCATGCAGCGTAATCATCGCCTTTTTGGACAGAGGATTTTCAACGGAAACGACGCATACAAGATAGTCCGTGTCCAGCATCAGAGAGTTCAGCTCAGAATTTGTCGGTTTGCCTTCAACGATAGCCAAATCCAATTCATAGTTTTCCAGCATTGCATAAAGATTTTTTATAGTATCTGTGATAACAGTTATGATAACGCCTGGATTTTCATTGCTGAATTTTGCCAAAACTTCAGCTACTACGTTGCTTTCCGCTGTATGCGTAATTCCGATCCGGAGCTTTGTCAGATATTTACCGGCTTCCGCTATCGATGCTTTTAGTTTATCGTACATCGCGCGCATTCTCTTGGCGTACTTTAGTATAATTTCACCCTCAGGAGTGAGGATTAACGCGCCTTTACCGCGTATGAAAATTTTTACGCCGAACTCTTTTTCCAGTTGGTTGATATGATTGCTGACAGCGGGTTGTGTTAACGACAGCGCCTTGGCGGCCTTTGTGAAGTTTTTTGTCTGTGCCACGGCTAGCAGGGTAGCGACCTTTATATCCAGCATGTGAATCCACTCCAATTATAAATAATATTTATCATTACCACAAAATATATAATTTTACTTTTTAATATTAGGAGTATATCATAAAGCATATGCTTTTGGAAAGAGGCAAACAACTTTTTTCTGGGAGGAAGAAGCATGCTTCAATCCTTTTCCAACCATTTAAATACGTCCGCGCCGGCGGCTTCTGTGATTATTTCCATCGCGATTATGCTGTTTTTGGGATTTGCAATGACGCGGCTGACAAAGCTTATCCGCCTGCCAAACGTTACCGCCTATATCATTACCGGTATAATAATCGGCCCATATTTTCTGGATTTGATTCCGGCGGACATAATTGCCGGAACCGATTTTTTGTCGGACATTGCGCTGGCATTTATCGCGTTCAGTATTGGGGAGTCGTTTCAATTCGGCGCGTTCAGGGATAAGGGCATAAAGTCACTTGTAATTACGCTGTTCGAGTCCGTCGCGGCTTCTGTCGCCGTTTTTCTCTTAACTTATTACGCGCTGCATTTAAATATGGCGTTTTCCATCGTTTTATCCGCACTTGCCGCTGCGACCGCGCCGGCGTCTACTCTGATGACGATACGACAGACGCGCGCAAAAGGGGATTTTGTTGATACGCTACTGCAGGTAGTGGCAATGGACGACGTAGTCGGACTGATTTTGTACAGCGTAGCGATATCTGTGGCGCTCACCTCCATGTCGGGCGCAGAAGCCAGTTTCAGTGTTGTGGGACTGCCGATTCTGGCCAATGTCTTTGTATTGATTCTCGGCGGGGGATTTGGTTTTGTACTGAAACTCCTTATGCCGCGCAAGCGATCTTCAGATAACCGCCTGATTATATCGGTTGCTATGCTTTTCGCATTCTGCGGCGTGTGTGCGCTACTGGGCGTTTCTCCTTTGCTTGGGTGCATGTCCATGGGAATGGTATACATGAACGCAACGGGGGACGATAAATTGTTTAAGCAGCTCAACTATTTCAGTCCGCCCGTTCTGCTGCTGTTCTTCGTACGTTCCGGACTTAGTTTTCGACTGGATTCGTTTGCAGGGTCTACGGCCATACCGGGTTCCGTATCATTGCCTGTAATAGGAATCCTCTACTTTGTCGTTCGTATTCTGGGAAAATACATTGGGGCGTTTTTGGGATGTATGGCGACTGGAAAACCGAAGGAGGTACGCAACTACCTGGGGCTTGCGCTCATTCCGCAGGCAGGCGTTGCAATCGGGTTAGCTGCCATGTGCGTTCGTACGCTCGGGCCGGGAGTGGGCGGCGATCTGCAGACAATTATACTGGCCTCCAGCGTTCTATATGAACTGATTGGGCCAGCCTGCGCAAAACTCTCGCTATACCTTTCAAAATCTTACTCCAACACATTGGAGGAGATTACAGATGCGGCTGAAAGAACGGAGGATGGAACGCTGAAAAAACCTGTAGAACTGCTGATTGAGCGCCTTCGTGAAATACAGGCGCAACTACCGGAACGGGAAATAATTTCAGAAGAGGAGCAGGCGTTTACACAGGCGGCGGAAGAGCAGTATGAAATGATGAGCTATGTGAGTCGGGGAAGATTTCTAAACAGACGTTAGGAGGAATTTATTTATGGATCCTATTGCAAAGATCCTTGGGGAATGGGCGATGGAAATGAATATTGCTTCCGTACTGCTGCGCGTAGGTCTTGCGGTTGCTTTTGCCGCGGCCATTGGCTGCGAACGGGCCAACAAAAGGCATTCTGCGGGACTGCGAACTTTTATACTTGTTTCACTTGCCTCTGTGGCGGCAATGCTGGTAGATGTGTACACAGCGACCGTGGTGCAGGCTGTGGTTCCGCTTATATCTGCAGCTACCGTCATTGGCATTGCGATTATCAGCAGTAACTCCATATTGTACAGCTCCAAAAATCAAATCAAGGGATTGACAACCGCCGTGGCGCTCTGGGCAAGCAGCTTAATGAGCCTTGCGATTGGCTGTGGGTTTTATACCGCTTCCCTTATATGCTTTACTGCGTTGATCGTTTGCCTTTCCGTGCTATCGTCGTTTGAAAAGTTTCTCAAGGACCGGTCAAATCACTTTGAAATTCATTTAGAGCTTAAAAACAAAAACAATTTGCAGGATTTTATAATGACGATTCGCAGACTGGGCCTGAAAATCGACGACATAGAGTCCAATCCGGCCTATATAAATTCAGGATTGAGCGTTTATTCCATATCCATTACAATTACGGGAGCGGAACTAAAGAAATACAAAACGCACAGTGAGATTATCGAAGCGCTGGGGACGCTGGAATATGTGGGTTTCATTGAAGAAATATGACAGGCAAAAAGCCCGGACGATGCCGGGCTTTTTGTTATTTAAATAAAGTATTTCGATATGAGGGCAGGTTGTGCGGAATGGGAATTTCCCTAGTCGGCATTTCAAGCGGTATTGTTTTCCGGATGTGCTTTTTCTTTTTTTCCCTTAGCATTCTTTCACTCCTTTATTCTTATGTAAGCAGGCAATTCAGGCAGAGCGGGCGCAAATGCGCCCGCTTTTTGTACGGTTCGGTTACGGATATATCGTTTTGCCGGTAATACTGCCCGTATTGTAATTAAAAGACTCCATCAACCACGGTATATTTGCGTAAAACCATCTGTCGTTATGCATTACCTGTCGCTGGATCATCGCTTTGTCTTTTCCGGCAAGCTCCATTTTAAGCGCGTCTTGTTCTATTTTCGCCTGTTTTCTCATCCGCATTGCTTATCACCTCATTCCAGTACATCTTTAGTTTTTCTTAGCCGCAGGCTTATATACCGACCATATATTTCGTGAATTTATAAAAATTAGAAATAGGCTTTCGACATGAAATGTGAGTAATAATCAGTTGCGCGTTCTAATAAACATGTAACAAATGGGGGTTGAACGGGTATGAAAATATTATTATTCAGAAAAAAAACAATCGCGGTCATTTTCCTAATTACAGTGGTGGCGCTCACGACAATTTTGTTCTCCACTTCCATTGTCAACAGCGCAGCCACAAACGCCAGCAACAGACAGCTGCCGATCTATAGAGTGGATCGCAAAGACAATTTGGCGTCCATTTCCTTCGACGCAGCCTGGGGCAACGAGGATACCCAGCAGATTATTGATATTCTCGCAAAATACGATGTGAAGGCGACGTTCTTTGTCGTAGGCGAATGGGTAGACAAATATCCAGAGTCAGTCCTGGCGCTGCATAATGCCGGACATGAAATTATGAATCATTCCGACACTCATCCGCACATGACGCAACTGTCTGCAGACGATATGATCAAGCAGGTAGAGGATTGTTCCAGCAAGATTGAAAAAATAACCGGCGTAAAGCCAAACCTGTTCAGGCCGCCCTACGGCGACTACAACGACAGCGTTATATCCACATTGAAAAACGCCGGATATTACACTATCCAATGGGACGTCGACAGCCTGGACTGGAAAAGCCTTTCCGCTGAACAGATTACCAAACGCGTTCTAGACAAAACGCAGCCTGGTTCTATCGTGCTGTTCCACAACGCGGCGCTGCATACCCCTGAAGCGCTTCCAATGATTCTGGAATCGCTCAAGGCTAAGGATATACAGCTTGTCAAAATCTCGGAACTTATCTATTATGAAAATTATAATATAGACCATACCGGGCAACAATATATAGTAACCAGCCCGGAAAGTGACGACACACAAGGAACGTTCTCTGAGGAAAACGCCGATTCCAGCGACGCTGCAAACCTTGAAGAATCAGCAGTGACGCGGGACATCAGACGTCAGGTGACACTTCTGGAGTAAACGTATGGAGGAACTCCCTTGATCAGAGCGATTTTGTTATGCCAAAACGGTGTGACGCCGGATTTCTCAGCCTGTGTTTCCAAGTACAGAAAGATACTGTGGGTTGACAAGAACCGCTGCTGTGGTGGAACGGTTGAAGCCCCACCCGATATCCTGCTGTTGGAGGCTGGACCCGGAAAATACCCGAAAAATTTTCAGGCGGATGTTCTGCTTATTGCAAAGGATGTATCCGAGATACATGGAAATGCAGACGGAATGATGAAAAAAAACGGGATTGCAGTTTTTGATCCGACGCGCTTCGAGGATATTTCCTACCTGCGTTCGGCGCAGCTTACGGCAGTTACCTGCGGTATCAATGAAAAAAATACCATTTCTGTATCCAGTATAGATGACGACTCCATTATCCTGACTCTGTTCCGGGAGATAAAAGGTGTTTACGGACAAAAACTGGAGATGCAGGAATATCTCTATGAAAACATCCCGCCGGTTCAGGACGTTTACACGGCTATGCTCGCATGCGCGCTGATTTTGCTTACAACTCCGGAGGATTGATAATGGAAAATACGTCGAGAGTCAACAATGCCGCTGTTATCAGCGGCGTTGTCAATGAACTGCCGGTTTTCAGCCATACAATGTATGACGAGGACTTCTATTCCTTTCCCATCCATGTCATGCGGACCAGCGGCACGATGGATGTGTTACGAGTCATTTTACCGGAAAAAGTTTATGCAGCAAAAAATATATCTCTGCAGGACGTTTTACGGATTCAGGGTCAATACCGCTCACGCAACGTTGTCGAGTGCGGCAAAAATCATTTGTCGCTGTCCCTGTTTGCGACGCATGTCGAGCTGCTGATCGACATTGAACCAACATACCAGAATGATATTTCGCTTTGCGGTTTTATTTGTAAACCCGTATCTTATCGTAAAACGCCGCTGGGACGCGAAATTTCCGACATTCTCATCGCCGTCAACCGAAAGTTCGGAAAGTCAGATTACATTCCCTGCGTCGCCTGGGGCAGAAACGCTGTATTTGCAGCGCAACTGAAAGTGGGTACTCAAATTCAGATTCAGGGCAGAATACAGAGCCGTACATATACGAAAAAAACTGCGGAAGGAGAACGGTCTTATACTGCGAATGAAGTTTCCATTATTCATCTGACTATTGCGGACTGACAGAAACTTCCTCTGATATATTTTCTGGACGCTGGCATACTACTATTGCAAGTCCGTAATCGGAAAATAAAGAAAAGGAGTGGAAACACAATGGCGAATATGGTTCCTTCTAAAAAAGAAGCGCTCAACAGGTTTAAGATGGAATGTGCCAGCGAAGTAGGCGTCACCCTCAATCAGGGCTATAACGGCGACCTCTCTTCCAAACAGGCTGGTTCGATCGGCGGCCAGATGGTCAAAAAGATGATCGAGTCTGTTGCTCAGAGCATGTAACTGAAATCAAGTACTCTATATAATGGCCGGGATAATATTCCCGGCCATTTGCCACGCCTGATTTTATACAGCGGCTATTGTTTTTCTCCCTGTAAGATGGTAGAATAATAAACAGTGAAAATTTCATGGGGTGAAACGCATGCCAAATGATTTAATGGATACGATTCAGGAGCAGTATGCCGGCTTCTCCAAAGGGCAAAAGGCGATCGCCGACTATATCCTGCGGCACTATGACAAGGCCGCGTTTATGACGGCTGCCAGGCTGGGACAGACCGTTGGCGTGAGCGAATCCACTGTCGTACGCTTTGTCGTCGAACTGGGGTTCGAAGGTTATCCTGAACTCAAAAAGGAACTGCAGAGGCTGATCCGCAACAAGCTTACATCCCTACAGCGTATGCAGGTCACTGAGGACAAGGTTCGGGACAGCGGCGTTTTACGCAGCGTGCTCACATCCGATATGTTGAATATCAGCGAAACGCTGCAGCAGCTAGATCCCGCCGCGTTTGATCAGGCTGTCGAAAAATTGCTGGAGGCACGTAATATTTATATAATTGGCGTTCGCAGCGCCGGGACGCTTGCCAGCTTTTTGAGCTATAATCTGAACCTGGCATTTGACAACATACGTCAGGTGGACGCAAACGGCGCAAGCGAAATGTTCGAGCAGATTCTGCGCGTGGATGAAAAGGACGTTGTAATCGGTATAAGCTTCCCGCGCTATTCAAAACGCACGGTACGCGCGCTCAACTTCGCGAGCGATCGGGGCGCGACGGTTATCGCGCTGACGGACAGCATTACTTCACCGCTGGCTCCGTACGCGTCTATTCTCTTGATTGCGCAGAGCGATATGGCCTCATATGTCGATTCGCTTGTCGCGCCGATGAGTCTTATAAACGCTTTGATTGTGGGCGTAACGCTGAAAAAGAGAAATGAAGTGGAACAGGTCTTTCTGGAGCTGGAACAGATTTGGGAGGAATATAAAGTATATGACAAAAACAATGTGGACAGCGCAAAGGAAGATCAGACCCTCTATTGACGGAGGCAGCATATGACGGCGAGGCGAAGCGTTGCGATTATAGGCGCGGGCGCTGCGGGCTTAATGGCTGCGGCGCGTTTGGCTGATGCGGGCGTCGCCGCCGACGTGTTTGAACAAAACGAGAAAATCGGAAGGAAGCTCCGCATTACCGGCAAGGGGCGGTGCAATATTACAAACAAGTGCGATCGGGACGCTTTTTTGCAAAATGTGATTGCCAATCCACGTTTTTTATACAGCGCGCTTACGCGGTTTTCTCCCGATGATCTGATCGCCTACCTGGAAGGACAGGGGCTGCCGCTCAAAGTGGAACGCGGAAACCGTGTTTTTCCCGTATCGGACCAGGCGCAGGATGTGATCCATATTTTTGACAGGAAGCTTCGAGGGACGTCTGTGCGGCTACGACGCGGCAGGGTAACTGAAATCCGGGATAACGGGCCGTTTCGCCTGGTTCTGAGCGACGGAACAGAAAATACGTATGATATAATATTGCTCGCGACCGGGGGCATTACATATCCCAAAACCGGGAGCAGAGGAGACGGGTACCGATTCGCGCAGGCATACGGACATGATATAACCAAACGAACGCCTGTACTGGTTTCACTTCTCTGCGCTGAAGACGCCTGCGCGCGTATGCAGGGGCTGACGCTGAAAAATGTGCGGCTCAAACTGTACGACGGTTCCAAACGGCTTTTTGACGAACTTGGTGAAGTTTTGTTTACGCATAAGGGGATTTCCGGACCGCTGGCACTCACGGCATCCTCGCTTCTGCGCAATGAACCGTTGCCTTTGCAGGCAAGGATCGACTGTAAGCCGGGGCTGGACGCAGACATGCTCGACGCGCGTATTCTCCGCGATTTTGCAAGTCAGCAAAACAGGGCATTGAAAAATTCACTGCATCAGCTGCTGCCGCGAACCATGATTCCGGAGATACTTGCGGTAAGCGGAATTGCGCCTGAAAAACCGGTAAACCTTATAACGCGCGCAGATCGCGGCGCGCTGTCAAAAGCAATCAAGGGATTTCCGCTGACGGTTACGGACCGAGGCGGGGCGGACGAAGCGGTAATCACTGCGGGCGGCGTCAGCGTACGCCAGGTAAATCCCACGACCATGGAATCCAAACTTGTCAAGGATATGTACTTTGCAGGTGAAATTTTGGATGTGGATGCGCTCACGGGCGGTTTCAACCTGCACATTGCGTTCGCCACTGCGGTTTTGGCCGCAGAGGCGATTATCGAAAAAACAAGATAGACGGAGGCTGATATTGTGCCATTGAATATTGCGATCGACGGCCCGTCCGGCGCGGGAAAAAGTACGGCGGCAAAACTGTTGTCAAAAAAACTGGGCTTTTTGTATATTGACACGGGCGCGCTGTATCGTGCGGTCGGCCTGTATTGCCTGCGATCCGGTGTGAAAAATCTGCGTTGCGGCGAATTGGTTGAACCCAAATTGAAAGAAATCCGTATTGAGCTTAAGTTCATTGACGGCGTGCAGCGGGTTTTGCTCAACGGGGAGGATGTTTCCGACCAGATTCGTACGCCGGCGGTATCCATGGCCGCATCCGATGTATCCTCCATCCCCAACGTTCGGGCTTTTCTGCTGGAACTGCAACGCGGCATTGCCCGAGAAAACCATGTTATTATGGATGGACGCGATATCGGTACAGTCATACTGCCGCATGCGCAGGTAAAATTTTTTCTCAGCGCAAGTATAGAGGCGCGCGCGTGCAGGCGGACAAAAGAACTCAAAGAGCGCGGCGTACCCGCGGAATACGAAACGGTACTTGCCGAAATGGCACAGCGGGACAAAAATGACAGCAGCAGGGAGATTGCGCCGCTAAAGGCGGCGGCGGACGCAGTCCTGATTGACAACTCCGAACTATCCCTGGAGGAAACAGTCGCACGGATGGAGCGGTTGATAAAGGAGCGTGCTGGAAATTGTTTTACCGGATTATAAGAGCACTTGGAGTTTTCTATGCAAAGGCGTTTTATTTTCTCAAGGCGTCGGGGCTGGAAAACACGCAGATGGAAGGCGCGTTTATTATTGCGCCGAACCATATGTCCATGCACGACGTAATCTTCGTATCCACAAGTATGCGGCGGCAGATCTATTACATGGCAAAGGCCGAGCTGTTCAATAATCGGTTTGTAGGTTGGCTGATTCGCAAATTGGGCGGTTTTCCGGTGCACCGAGGAAAACAGGACATTACCGCCATCAAGACCTCTTTGCAGGTGTTGAAGCGGGGCGACGTTTTAGGTATTTTTCCCGAGGGGAAGCGGGTAAAACAGGGGGAAAACGTACGGGCCAAGACCGGCGTGGCTCTTTTTGCCTATAAAACAAAGTGTCCGGTCGTTCCGGTCGGCTTATCTACCAAAAATCAGAAGCGGCGGCTGTTCCGGCGGGTATATGTCAAATTTGGCACACCAATTACCTTTGACGAGTTTGCCTTCACGGACGGAGGCGCGAAGGATCTTCAGCGGGCCAGCAATATGATTATGGATCGAGTTCACAGCCTTATGGAGCAAAGAACATGAACGTATACGTGGCGAAAACCGCCGGCTTTTGTTACGGCGTGGGGAGGGCGGTCGAACAGGCTTTTGCGCTTGTCCGGCAGGGAACTCCCAATCTATATACATTCGGCGAACTGATTCACAACCGGGAAGTGACGCGGTCGCTGGAAGAAAAGGGCGTGCGCGTCGCCAATCGCGTCGAGGATATTCCGTCCGGCGCGCATGTAATCATTCGCGCGCACGGGGTTTCTCAGGCGGTTACGGACGCGCTCAAGCGCGCGGGTATTGCCTTCGACGACATGACCTGTCCCAGCGTACAGCGTATTCAGCGCATTGCTAAGCGGACCGCGGAAAGCGGCGCTTCGCTGCTGATTGCCGGTGAACGGGAGCACCCCGAAGTGGAGGGAATCGTTGGGTATTTCCAGTGCAATCAGGCTGACGAGCGGCAAAATGTCTTTATTGTCGAATCAGCCAAACAGTGCAGCATGCTGGACGCTGCGGGGATGTTTCGGGACACAGAACTCACAATTGTAGCGCAGACAACGTTTCATAAAGATGAATTTTTAAAAATTTGTCAGTTTTTTGCCGAGAAGCACTATACAAATGCCCAGATTTTTGATACAATATGCAATACGACTTCCGCTAGACAAAATGAAGCGGGGCAGATGGCGCGGCAGATGGCCGCTATGGTTGTTGTCGGCGGCGCCAACAGCGCAAATACCCGCAGATTATACGATATATGCAAACGTACGTGCGCGCATACCGTACATGTTGAGTCAGCGGCCGATTTAAAACGGGAAAATTATATCAATATAGATCCGATAGGGATCACGGCCGGAGCGTCCACTCCGTCCGGGATAATCGAGGAGGTAAGGAAGACCATGGAAGAATGGACTGAAAACATGGAAGAGCAAAAGACGAATCAGGGCATCGCAGAAAATATGGAGCAGGCCCAGACCGCTCCCGAAACGGCGGAACCAGCGCAGGCGGCGCAGACGAATACTGCGGAGCAGGAGGAAGCAAAGGAGCTGACATTTGAAGAGGCGCTGGAGCAGTCCCTGAAGACGATTCGCAGAGGCGAAATCGTAACGGGTACTGTAATGGCGGTACTGCCAAATGAAGTCCATGTCGACGTGGGGGCCAAATATACCGGGATTATTCCGGCTGATGAGATTACCGGCAACCCTTCCGACCTGTCCAAGTTGTTTCAGGTAGGAGACGTAGTCGAGGCGCAGATTATCAAAACAAACGACGTTGAAGGAACTGCGACGCTTTCGAAGAAGCGCATGGACGCGCAGAAGGCGTGGGTCACCATGAGCGAAGCGCTGGAAAGCGGAGAGATCCTCGCCGGCAAGGTAATCAATGCCGTAAAGGGCGGCGTTGTTGTGAATTATGAGGGCAACCGCGTATTTATTCCGGCTTCGCAGATCACTTCCGATCGTGAAACGGATCTTTCCAAGCTGGAAGGGCAGACGGTGCAGTTTAAGATTATTGAAGTGGACCGCCGCCGCAGGCGCGTGATCGGTTCCGTCAAGCGTGCGCTTGCCGAGCTGCGAAAAGAAGCCCGCGAGAAGATTCTCGCAGAGATCGAAGTCGGCAAGCAGTATGACGGAGTAGTTCGTTCGCTTACGTCCTATGGTGCGTTTGTAGATATTGGCGGTGTGGACGGCATGATTCACATTACCGAGCTGTCATGGAGCAAGATCAAGCATCCGTCCGCTGTGGTAAATGTCGGCGACGAGATCACAGTCTATGTTAAGGACTTTGATCCTGAGACAGGACGTATTTCACTTGGCTATAAGAAGCCGGAGGATAACCCCATCGAGTTGTTCCGCCAGAAGTATCATGTGGACGACATTGTGGACGTAAAAATTGTTAAGCTGATGAAATACGGCGCCTTTGCGGAGATCATTCCCGGTGTGGACGGTTTGATACATATTTCCGAAATCGCACCGGAGCACATTGAAAAAGTTTCCGACAAGCTGAAAACCGGAGATGTAGTAACCGCCAAGATCATCGATATAGACTGGGATCGCAATCGGATTTCCCTGTCGATGAAAGCGGCGTTGCCGGAGTCGGTCCATGAGACCGAAGCAGGGGATACGGACAGCGTTGTTTATGCTTCGGATGAGGCGGAGAAAGTTACTGCTCCCGTTGTATACGAACCCGCAATTGAGGAATAACACAAAATACGTATGCGCTGAGCCCGGCTGTATTGATTTGCAGCCGGGCTTTTTGCGCTTTTCCCGTGTGAAATAAGACTGAAAATGGCATTGGACAAAGCGTTGAACCGTATAATATATTGAATAAGGGCCTTAATTGATTTGAGGTGAATGCTTTGTTTCAGGAATTTTTTGCACAGATCCACCATTTCATGTACTTCATTCTGTATATTCGTATGCAGAACTCTTTCCAGAAACCACTTTCAGCGGCGCAGGAGGCCAAATATCTAGAGCGGCTGAAAAACGGAGACAGCGAAGCGCGGGACGTTTTGATCAATCACAATTTAAGGCTGGTCGCGCATGTCGTAAAAAAATATTATGCGACGGAATCGGAACAGGATGATTTGCTTTCGATTGGAACAATCGGCCTGATAAAAGCGGTGGACTCCTATAATTTCGACAAGGGAGCGCGGTTTTCAACCTATGCGGCACGTTGTATTGAAAATGAGATTCTTATGCATTTTCGGTCGCAACGGAAATCTTCTCAGGATATATCCATAAACGATGTGATTGACACCGACAAAGAGGGCAATGAGCTCACTTTAATCGACGTGATCGCCAGCGAAGATACGATTGTAGACGCAATTGATAAAAAATTTAAGATTGAACACATGCTGCAAGGAATTAACACCATATTGGACGATAGAGAAAAAAAGATCATTATTCTGCGCTATGGACTCAATAATTGCTACCCCAAAAGCCAGCAGGACACTGCGGACCTTATGGGAATTTCCCGGTCTTATGTATCCAGGATTGAAAAAAAAGCGCTGGAGAAATTGAGAAAGCGCTTTCATGAAGCACCACACTGATCCCGCCTATGGGGCCCGTGAATCATTCATGGGCCTGTTTTCATTTTGACGAAAGTGTGGTATACTGGATAAAAATGGGGCAGGGAGATACTGGGGAATGGACTATGTAAAAATAACAGCGCAGCGAACAGACGGGTATGACTGCATACGCGTTCGAGAAGCGGTTGGGCAGATGCTGGATACGCTCGGCGTTGGCAGGGAACTGACACCCGCCACGCGCGTACTTATTAAACCCAATCTGGTAACGGCCAAGGGACCGCACACGGGTGCAACGACGCATCCTACCGTTGTAGCCGCTATTGTACACTGGCTGCGTGGACAAGGAATAACAAATATTGTGATTGCAGACAGTCCCGGCGGACCGTATCTTCCGGCACGGCTGCGCGCAATATACGCATCCTGTGGTTTTCAGGCCCTCACCGGGACGGCGGCGCTGAACTATGACACGGGATGGGAAGCTCGCCGCAACGCTGCGGACAGCGGCATTTGCCCGCAATTCAACTTGATTCGTCCGGCATTGGATGCGGACTATATTATCAACGTACCTAAGCTGAAAACGCATAGCATGACGGTTCTCTCAGGCGGGATTAAAAATCTTTTTGGCTGCGTTCCAGGGTTGCAGAAGCCGGAAATGCACTACCGATTTCAGAATCGATCTGCATTCGCTCGGATGTTGGTCGAGCTTGCATACACAATTGCGCCCAATTTGACGGTAATGGATGCTGTGGAAGCAATGGAGGGCAATGGGCCTACCGGAGGTTCAGTTCGAGCGGAAGGCATTCTCCTGGCCTCAAAAGACGTTTTCACCCTGGATTTTGTCGCGGCCAAATGGATTGGTATTCAGCCTGAACAGGCTCCCATGCTGCAGATCGCCCATCAAATGGGCTTTATTGGAAATTATGTATTGGACGGTGGACTTCCGGCTATTGCGCCGTTTCAGCTTCCAGATGCTGCGCAGATTGATTTTATGACAAAAATTCCAAAGGGGATACGTCAGCCGGTGAAAAAAATTGTGGATGCAATTCTGCGGCCGGTACCCAAAGTCGAAATGCAGACGTGCATCGGTTGCGGAAAATGTGCGGAAAGCTGTCCGCCGCACACAATAGAGATTGTAAATAATAAAGCAGTCGTTCATCTGAAACAATGTATCAGTTGTTTTTGCTGCTAAGAGATGTGTCCGGTTCAGGCAATTCATATCAGGCGGCTTCTGCGTTTTTAATTCTTTATTATTGACTTCTAAAGACGTATATGATAATATTAATATATATTGAAAAGGGAATGTTCTTGACGTAGGATTTTCCCTATTTCATTTTTAATACCCAATTAAACAAAATAAAAATTTTGTTTAATTGGGAGGGGTAAATATGATCGGTTTCTTAAGCGTCATGATTATGCAGGAGGTCTGAGTCAAATAAATGAAATATCGATATATGGACGCGCCGCAGCCGCTTCGCGACTATTTTGTCTATATGGAAACGATCTTAGGAAAATCATCCAAAACTGTTGACGAGTATTTTCTGGATCTTCGTACCTTTTTCCGCTATATTAAATACGCCAAAGGCTTTGTTGCCGACGACATATCGTTTTCAGATATTGATATTAGCGATGTTACGCTGGATATGATTGAACAAGTCACGCTGTCGGACGTGTACGACTATTTGAATTATACTGTGCGCGACCGAAAAAACGCCGCGGCGGCGCGGGCTCGCAAAGTATCGTCTCTTCGCAGCTTCTATAAATATTTGTCAAATAAATCTTGCGTTATCAAACACAATCCGGTTGCAGAGCTGGAATATCCAAAGCTCAATAAATCCCTACCGAAATACTTGGAAATAGATGAATGCATACGGCTGCTGGACGCTGTAAATGAAACATCAGATTCCTATCCCTTTAAAGTGCGGGACTACGCTATTCTCGTCTTATTTTTAAACTGCGGCATGCGTCTTTCCGAGCTTGTAGGCATCAATTTGAATGACATACAGAACGATTTTCTGCGGCTTACAGGCAAAGGCGGCAAGGAACGCGTTGTATACCTCAACGAGGCGTGCAAGCAGGCGCTGGAAGCATACCGCAAGGTTCGGCCGGTAGACGGGGTTATCGACAAGCAGGCGCTTTTTTTAAGCAAGCAAAAAAAGCGCCTGAGTCATCAGATGGTTCAGAACCTTGTAAAAAAGTACATAACCTTGGCCGGCCTGGATCCGACCCGATACTCAACGCATAAGCTGCGCCACACGGCCGCGACATTGATGTATCAAAATGGCGTGGACCTGCGGGCGCTACAGGAAATTCTGGGGCATTCGAATTTAGGGACTACACAGATTTACACACACCTGAAAAGCGAAGGAATCAAGGAGGCGGCCAATAAAAATCCGCTGAGCCAGGTGAAAAATCAGTTGAAATAGGGATGGTAATAAACAGGGCGGCTGCATTGCAGCCGCCCTTCCCCTGTTTATGCACGCGGATGGTATTTCTTGTATACGTCCTTATATTTGTTCTTGATAATTTTGGAGTAAAATTGAGTGGATGAAATGTCCTGGTGGCCGAGCATTTCCTGGATATCTTTTAAATCCGCTCCGTTTTCCAGCAAGTGCGAGGCAAAAGAATGACGGATCGTCTGCGGCGTAATGTCCTTGTTTATATTTGCCGCCTTCGCATATTCTTTGATAATTTTCCAAAAACCCTGACGAGTCAGACGCATGCCGTTTATATTCACAAACAGCGCATCTGTTTCTTCCTCTAGCATTAGCGGTCGGATTCGTTTGATATATTCGTCCAGAGCTTGTACGGCCGCCGGATATAAAGGAATCATCCGCTCATTTCGGGTACTTCTGCAACGCACAAAACGCAGGTTTAAATTCACATCGGAAACGTTCATCTCAACAAGCTCGGTCACACGTATTCCAGTCGCGTACAAAAGCTCGAGCATGGCCTTGTCCCGAAAACCTTTGGGATGGTTGAGCACAGGCTGTTCCAGAAGACGTTCAACCTCTGCATTTGTCAGAATTTCCGGATATTTACGGCCGGCATTATCAAACTTGACGGTCTTTGCCGGATTGGTCGCTATACTGCCCGTAAGAACCAGATATTGATAATAACTGCGCAGGCCGGATAAGTTGCGCGCGATCGTATTGTTGGACTTGCCCTGGCCCTTTAAATATAACGCATACTTTTGTATTGTATCCGCAGTCGCCGTCAGCGGATCCTGACCTGCCTGAACATCCATATATGCAAGGAAAGACAGAATGTCCCTGCGATACGATTCAATCGTATTTGCAGAGGCTTTTTTTTCATTTGTCAGGTAATTCAAAAACGCAGTCACTGTCTTATGTTGCATATACTTCAAAACTCCTATCCGGAAAACATATTCAGTACAGCAGGCGTAACAAAGGCGTCGAAAACCACAGTGGAGACCGACACCAGGAACATAACGCTTATAAAAACCATATATTTATTGAAATTGAATTCCTTCATTGTCGCGCCCTTCAGACACCGTACAATCGCCAGCGAATAATTGACCGCCAGCCGCGATGCCAGGATAATCGCCAGCGACGATAACAGCGCCTGTGGCAAAATACCAAGAGCGCAGACGAGTATCCCCCTGGAGCCGAAAATAGAAAAAATGAAGGCTGTTGTATACCCAAAAGAAAAGCCTTTTACAAACGGTAGAAACATTACGATGATAAAGCCAGGCGCTGCAAGCCCTGATACAAAAATGAGAAAAAAATAAGTGAAATTAATGGCGAGTGCGTTTACGACGGTACGGTCAATTGCCTGACGGTTAAAAATGCTCTCGGCGAACTGGATTAAAAGGCCGCGGCTGGATTCATCCGCATTGTAATTGAATATGCTCCCCATGATAATCCCAATAAAAAACGCCGCGATCAGCGCAATAAACGCCCAGTTTCTAGAACCAGCGGTCAACAGACGGGCCATTCTTTTCGATTGCTTCATCCATATCACACTTCCTTTGATATATATGTTCAATATATTCAAAGGAAGCGCGGTTTAGACCTTGTCCTACTTTCCAAGAGCAGCGGCGCGGTCGGCACATGCTTTCATAGCCGCCCGTATCATTTCCGTAAAACCCTGCTCTTCAAACACGCGAAGCGCTTCTACCGTGGTCCCGCCGGGCGAGGATACCATTTTAATCAATGCATCGGCGTCCATACCTGAATCCATCAGCATTTTTGCGCTGCCAATAAGCGTGCCGCAAAACAGTGTGTTGGCGATATCCGCTGAAATGCCATTTTCCTGCGCAAAAGAGACTACCGCTTTTGCAAAAAGGAAAAGATAGGCTGGACTGCTGCCGTTTACACTGGTAACAGCGTCCATCTGCGACTCTGGGATGCGCCGCACAAGCCCCGACGCTTCAAAAATACGCGCGACGACAGCATACTCCGCATCCGTAACGTTTTCTGTGGCGCAGGCGGCGGTCGCTCCGTAGCCGAGAAGCATCGGCGTATTGGGCATTAGACGCACGACTTTGGCCTGTTTGGCCTGTTCGCTTTGCAGTAAATAACGGATCCGTGATGTGGATACCCCAGCGGCTATTGACACATATACCGGTTGAGACGCGACACATTCGCCAAGCTGCGCTAAAACATCCGGCATATTTTGCGGCTTTACGGCAAGCAAAATATATTCCGACTGCGCGGCAAGCTGCGCCAAACTATCCGCAATATGCAGATTTCCGCCTGAAAACGCGGCTGTTTTTTCCGGATCTATGTCGTATATCCATATATGATACGCCTTGTCCTGCGCAATTCCGTTTAGAATGGCTTTCGCCATGTTTCCGACACCTATTACGCCGATATGTACCAAAGCTACAAAGCCTCCTGTTTTCTTTATGTTTAATACTATAATACAAAACGACTTTATTTGCAAGAGAAATTTGCCAATTTCATAATTTTGTGCATTATTATGTTTACTTGATTATGTAAACATAGGCGCAAAAGACGTCGGATATGCCGTCCGCATGATCATGGCATATCCGACAATTAATTCAAATAATTACAAGATGTATGCTGAAATTTTTTTATTGGCACAAGATATGAAATTTTCATTATCTTCTGCGCTTTATGTTGACCCCGACAACGCCGCCCAGCATTCCAGCCAATAAAATGGAAATAAGAGTGAGCAAAGTTTTCAATGAGAAGAACTCCGTATCGCCATTTCTAAAGATCATACTCAGGACAAACAGGACTGCGAAAACAGCAAGGCCCGTAAATACGCCCGTGAGCATTCCGGACTTTTTGTTTTTGAGGGCGGCGACAAAACCACCTATGAACACGCTGATCAGACCGGCCGCCGGGCCGAGAACCTGAATGGACGAATCCGGCATGCTATCCCCTGTCATAATAAGCGCTACTACCATGAACAGAATCAGTGAAATGACAACTGCGAAGCCGGCGCCGATTAACACGTATTTTGGACGGCAGATTGGTGCAGCGGGTTTTGCGTCGCGTTTGCTCTCTTTTGAATACATAAAAATCAACCCCAAATCATTCTGTTACAGAATATTCGGGGTTGACCGATTTTATGCTTTATTTGGTTTATTCCGCATCATCTTCGGGTTCCGCTTCTCTGGTCGCGATGGCCCAACGTTTGATCCGGATTTTGGTTTTATCCGTACCCGTCTCGATGATCAGTTCGTCTTCTTCATCCTTAACATTGACCACACGACCAGTAATGCCGCCCACTGTCGTGATAAGGTCGCCGATATCGATGCTGTTACGCATCTGCGCAGTCTGCTTATCCTTTTTTTTCTGTGGACGAATGGCAAAAAGCCACAATGCGCCGAACATGACCACCGGGAACAGAATCAGCGTCCACCAATCCGTACTCGTGGTAGTACCGCTGCCGGACGACAGCAGCATAACATTTAACAACTGCATTTCTACACCTCCGAAATCGTAAATCTATTATATGCAAAATCAAGGGTATTGGCAATACTTTTTTAGATTCTTTTTCCAATTTGCGCTATTTTTTCACGTTTGAATTCAGAATAGCGTCCCTTTTCCAGGGCATCACGAATTTCCGACATTAAATTATTGTAAAAATACAGGTTGTGCAGCACGGCAAGACGCATTCCGAGCATTTCGCCCGCTTTCAGCAGATGCCGGATATATGCGCGGCTGAACGTTTTGCAAACGGGGCAGGCGCACAGTTCGTCCGGCGGCCTTTCATCCGTAATGTATTTGCTGTTGGCAAGATTGCGTATGCCTTCGCTGGTAAATACGTGCCCATGCCGGGCATTTCGGCTGGGCATTACGCAGTCGAATAGGTCAATCCCCCGGTCTACCGCCTCTAAGATGTTTACCGGCGTTCCCACACCCATGAGATACCGAGGGCGGTCAGCCGGCATGACAGGCGCAACGCCGTCTATAATCCGATACATCTCCTCCGCGCTCTCCCCTACGGCAAGGCCGCCGATCGCATAACCGTCCAGATCCAGAGCATTGATCTGTTCCATATGGCGCAGGCGCAGGTCCAGATACGTACCGCCCTGATTGATTCCGAACAAAAGCTGCTGCGGATTGACGGCGTCCGACAGGCTGTTCAGGCGCGTCAGTTCCGTCTGGCAACGGTATAGCCACCGGGTTGTACGCTCGCACGACTGCGACATATACTCATACGGAGCCGGATTTTCGACACACTCGTCAAACGCCATTGCGATGGTGGACCCCAGACGGGACTGAATCCGCATACTCTCTTCCGGGCCCATAAAAATGTGCTTTCCGTCCACATGCGAAGCAAAATATACGCCTTCTTCTCTTATTTTCCGAAGTTCGGCAAGAGAAAACACCTGGAACCCGCCGCTGTCGGTCAGGATCGGACCGTCCCAGCACATAAAGCGATGCAAACCGCCCAGGGAGCGAATTACTTCCTCGCCTGGCCGTACATGTAGATGATACGTATTGCACAGAGCTACCTGACAGCCAATCTCCTTCAGATCCAACGCGCTGATACCGCCCTTGATGGCTGCGCTGGTCGCAACGTTCATAAACGCCGGCGTCTGTACCTTGCCGTGCGCTGTGGAAAACACGCCGCGGCGCGCGTGGCCCTCCTGTTTTAGCAACTGAAAATTCTTATTCAAGGCATTTATACTCCGTTCTTGTGTGCAGGCGGTGCTGACCGCTGCATGAAAATACGTGTTTTAAGCCATTGCTTATCATTATATACGGCGCGGATGAAAACTGCAACCGTGTTTTTTCCGGAGTTTTACCGGAAACAATGGGTTTAAAGCGGGAATTCAAAAGGAAAACTTTATTTGTTCATGAAATTGAGCTATAATAATGTACAAACACAACACAGCTGGATATTTTGCGAGCCCAGGGGTTCTCAGTGCTTTTTTTTACAGCCGTATTGCACACCGGCGTACAGCCCGGAGGATAGGGACGTACGGGCTCATTTTACCCTCCCCTGCGCAAAGCATCCGATCCAAACCACGAAAGAGGGATGAACAAATGAAATTATCATTTTACGGCGCGGCACATGAGGTAACAGGGAGCTGTCACTTCCTGGAAGCAGCCGGAAAAAATATTCTTATAGACTGCGGCATGCAGCAGGGACAGGACGAAAAGAACATGCAGGAATTCCCTATCTCGCCCAATATGGTCGATTATGTCCTGATTACTCACGCGCATATTGATCATACCGGGCGGCTGCCGCTATTATCCAAGCTTGGCTTCCGCGGCCAAGTATACGCCACGCATGCGACGGCGGACCTGTGTTCAATTATGCTGAAAGACTCGGCGCACATTCAGGAGTTTGAGGCAGAGTGGCGCAATCGCAAAGGCAGACGCAGCGGCGCGCCCGTCAAAGAACCACTCTACACCATACAGGACGCGGAGACGATATTGCAGACATTTATACCGTGCGCATACGGCGAGACGGTCGACATCTGCGAAGGGCTGCGTATCCGCTTTATAGACATGGGGCATCTGCTCGGGTCCGCCTGCATAGAGGTTTTTGTCAAAGAGGGTGATGAAGAGACAAAGCTTGTTTTTTCAGGAGACATCGGCAACACAAATCAGCCGCTGATTAAAGATCCAGCCTTTGTGACGGATGCGGATTATGTTATTGTGGAATCCACATATGGCGACAGACTGCACCACACTCCGCCCGATTACGCCGCCCAGCTTGCGGACACGATTCAAAGGACGTTCGACCGGGGCGGGAATGTCATTATTCCCTCTTTTGCCGTCGGCAGAACACAGGAGCTGCTCTATTTCATCCGCGAAATAAAAGCGAAGCATATGGTCCGGGGACATGGGGATTTTTTAGTGTATGTCGACAGCCCGCTTGCAGCGGAAGCCACGCATATTTTCAACAACACGGACATGGACAGCTTTGATGCGGAAACGACAGCGCTCGTACAGCAGGGCATAAACCCTATCGGCTTTGAAGGGCTGCGCATATCTGTGACGACCGACGAATCTAAGCAGATCAATTTTATTGAGACACCCAAGGTGATTATATCCGCTTCAGGCATGTGCGAAGCAGGACGAATCAAACACCACCTGAAACACAACCTGTGGAGAAGCGAATGCACAGTGGTATTTGTCGGATATCAGGCGGCCGGAACGACGGGCCGCGCGCTGGCAGATGGGGCAAAACACGTAAAAATACTCGGTGAAGAGATTGAGGTCAAAGCGGAAATTGTCCAGCTGGAAGGGATCAGCGGACATGCGGACCAAAGCGGACTTTTGCGCTGGCTGGCAGCGTTTCGTTCCGCGCCTAGGCGCGTATTCGTTGTTCATGGTGAAGAAACCGTATGCGAAACGTTCGGGCAGCTTGTACGGGACAAGCTCGGCTATCCCGTATCCGTTCCTTTTTACAGCGAGTGTTACGATCTGCGCAAAAATGAACTCCTGCGGCCCGGTTTCCGCCAGCAGAAAGCTGTTTACAGCAATAATGAAACGGAGGAAAGCGGGGCATTCCAGCGGCTGCGCCAGGCGGAAAGATGCCTGGAAGATGTTATCCGGCAGAACAGGGGCGGCGCAAACAAGGATTTGGCAAAGTTTACGGATCAGATTCTCGCACTGTGCGAAAAGTGGAAACGCGCTTAAATTAAAGGCGTACCGGCTGATTCTCCTCAAAAATAGACATACCAGTTAAGTTTCATGGGATTGTCTTCTTAATTCCTGCTGCAGTGTTTCCAAAAACGTGCCGGCCGCTTTGGAAAACACCTGGTACTTTTTCCAGGCTATGGAAAGCGGCGCCGACATGCCCGGTTTAAACGGACGAAAACAGAGACAGCTCTCGTCTGTGTTAATCAGTCCGTCAATCGTGATTGCGCTGCAGATGCCCTCCTCCACGATAATGGACGCATTGTATATCAGATTGTAGGTACCGATGATCTGAAGTTTTTCAGGCGTATATCCAAGCCATCCCGCAAGCTCGTTCTGCAGCAGTGACTGGCGGGAACACAAAAGCGGAATGTTCAAAAGGTCCTGGGGAGATATACTGCTTCGTTTGGCCAGCGGATTGTCTCTGCGCATTAAAAGGCCCCATGTATCAGAAGCGGGAAGCGTTAAAAAATCATACTTTTTCAGTTCTGTCGAACCGACAAACAGACCGAAATCTATCAGCCCTTTATCCAGACGTTCCGTTACGTCTTCACCATTGCCGCTGTATATATGGAAATGAATTTGAGGATAATTCTCACGCATACGCAGAAGTGTTTTTGCAATGTATCGGAACGCGTCCGTCTCCCCTCCTCCAATATACACTTCCCCGCTGATGAATTCATCCTCCGATTTAAACGAGGCTTCCGTCTTGTCTGCAAGCTCGATAATTTCCTGCGCGCGCTTGCGTAAAAACATACCGTCTTCCGTAAGTTTGATCTTACGGTTTCCACGAATCAGCAGGGTTTTTCCAAGTTCGGCCTCCAAGTCCATCAGCTGTTTGGACAGCGTTGGCTGCGTAACATGCAGTGTTTCCGCTGCAGCGGTAATGTTTTCTTCCCGCGCGACGGCAAGAAAATACCTTAACACCCGCAATTCCATAGTCGCCCTCCTTTCTGTAGCACTATTATATAACAGACGTTCCATGCGTGTCAATTATAGTGACGCGCAATTTATAAGTATTAACTATTGTTATTCCACGGGTTAACGAAACCAAACCCAATACAATTTATAGGTGAAAGTTCGTCCGCGTATCGCTACACGTTATACAGAAAGGCTTCGTTTTGCAGATACGACTGTTGCCACGGAGATGGAATTGCTGGCAAAATAAACCGGGCGCCCCTTGAAATCATGGGCGCCCGGTTTGTTTGTCACAGAATTAACATAGCGTCTCCAAAACTGAAAAAGCGGTATCTTTCCTCGATTGCATGTTGATACGCGCGCAGCATATTCTCTCTGCCAGCCAGCGCTGACACTAGCATGAGCAATGTGCTTTCCGGCAGATGAAAATTTGTAATCAGGCCGTCGATGACCTGAAATGCGTATCCAGGATATATAAAAATGTCCGTCTCGCCACAGTCGGCCTGGATTGCGCGGTGTTTCTGATACGATCCCTCCAGGGTTCTACAGCTCGTGGTTCCGACGGCTATGACTCGTCCGCCGCGGGCCTTTGTGTCCCGAACGAGCGCCGCGGTTTCCTCTGGCAGAATATAGTGTTCCGTATGCATATGATGCTCTGTAATGTTATTCACCTTTACAGGACGGAACGTTCCCAATCCAATATGAAGCGTAACATAGCCGATACTGACGCCTTTACCGCGCAGCGCGGACAACAGTTCCGGCGTAAAATGCAGTCCGGCTGTCGGCGCGGCGGCAGAGCCGTCGTGTTCTGCATATACTGTCTGGTAGCGATTTTTATCCGCCAGTTTTTCTGTGATGTACGGCGGAAGCGGCATCTGCCCGAGAGCATCCAAAACTTCATAAATATTGCCGGTATAGTGGAGTTTTACAAGACGATTTCCGCCTTCCAGCACATCCAGTATTTCACAGCGGAGCCTGCCTTCGCCAACGGACACAACCGCGCCGGGGCGCAGTTTTTTACCAGGGCGAACCAGCGTTTCCCACACATCCTCACCCCGGTTCTCCAGAAGCAGAATTTCTGCTGCAGCGCCGGTGCCCTCTTTCTCGCCAAGCAGCCGAGCCGGTATTACCTTGGAATTGTTCAGAATCAGACAATCCCCCGGCTGCAGATACGTTCCGATTTCGTGAAATCGGGTATCAACAATCCGGCCGTCGTTCATATGATATACTAGTAGACGCGACTGGTCACGCTGCGCCACCGGCGTCTGCGCAATCAATTCCCGCGGAAGATCGTAGTAAAAATCGGATAATTTCATATGTCACCTCAAATAGTAATTGACAAACAGACGCTTTGATGCTATGATATTTTTAATAATTTTCTGTAGAAAAACTGAATATTGATAAATAGAGGCGCGATGTCAATGAGTAGTCCCGCGGAGGTTGTCGGTAGCCGATGAAACGGGTGAAAGGTGCCATTGCCGAAGGGAGCGTAAGGCCGAATCTACCGTTCCCTGGTCATAACAGCGAACAGCGGTATGACTGTCATCCCTGTGGGATGGAGGGCTATTATATGGATGTGGTGCGTACGCTAAGTATGTATTATATACGATTGATAGCCGGTTTTCAACCGGTTTTTTTATTTCACAAATGAGGAGAGGTTACATATGAAACAGTATAACGTTGGCATTATCGGCGCGAGCGGCATGGTTGGTCAGCGCTTTATCACAATATTGAAAGACCATCCGTGGTTTAAAATCGGAGCGCTGGCCGCAAGCGCACGTTCCGCCGGCAAGAGTTACGGCGAGGCGGTGGAAGGCCGATGGATGATGAAGGAGCCACTGCCTGCGGATATTGCGGCCATGACCGTTTTGGATGCAAGCGCGGATGCAAAAAAGATTGCGGAGAATGTGGACTTTGTGTTCTGCGCCGTGGATATGAAAAAAGACGAGGTTCGGGTGTTCGAGGAGATGTACGCCAAGCTCGAGTGTCCGGTTATGTCCAATAACAGCGCGCATCGCGCTACGCCCGATGTACCGATGATCGTACCGGAAATCAACGACCACCACGCAGCCGTCATTGAGACACAGCGAAAACGCCTTGGTACAAAACGCGGGTTTATTGCAGTGAAATCCAACTGTTCCATTCAAAGCTATGTGCCGGCGATCCATCCCCTGCTTGATCTCGGCGTTTCCAGGGTGCTCGCCTGCACGTACCAGGCGATTTCTGGCGCGGGCAAGAATTTTGAGACATGGCCGGAGATGGTGGATAACGTGATCCCTTATATCGCCGGCGAAGAAGAAAAATCCGACAACGAACCGCTGAAGATCTGGGGCAGCGTAGAAAACGGCGTGATTGTGCCCGCCAAAACCCCCAACATCACTTCTCAGTGCATTCGCGTTCCGGTGACGGACGGACATCTGGCCGCCGTATTTATGAGCCTGGACCGTAAGGTTGATATGGAGGAAATCCGCAGGCGCTGGTCCGAATATAAAGGTGCGGCGCAGAAGCTGAATCTGCCCAGCGCGCCAAAACAATTCCTGCACTATTTTGAGGAAAACGACCGGCCGCAGACCAGGCTCGACAGAGATCTGGAAGGCGGTATGGCAATATCTGTCGGACGGCTGCGTCCTGACAGTCAATACGATTATAAATTCGTCTGCCTTTCGCACAACACGCTGCGCGGCGCAGCCGGCGGCGGCGTGCTCATGGCGGAGCTGCTGTGCGCAAACGGCTACTTATAAGTGAGGAGATTTTATGAGCAATTCCCTGTTCACCGGTTCCGGCGTGGCGATTGTTACGCCTTTTACAGAAGACGGTTCCATCAATATACAAAAGCTGAACGAGCTGATAGATTTTCAGATAGACAACGGTACGGACGCGATTATTATCTGCGGTACGACCGGTGAATCGGCAACCCTGTCCGACGCAGAACATATTCAGGCGATCCGTGCGGCGGTTACGCATACGGCGGGCCGTGTCCCCGTAATTGCGGGCACTGGCAGCAATGACACGAATTACTGCATACATTTGTCCGAGGAAGCGCAGGAGCTGGGCGCGGACGGACTGCTGCTTGTAACGCCTTATTACAACAAGACTACACAGGCGGGGCTGGTGCGGCATTTTCTTAGCGTGGCGGAACGAGTATCCATCCCTATCGTACTGTACAACGTCCCATCCCGCACTGGCATGAGTATTGCCCCAGAGACATACCTCGAGCTCTCAAAACATCCCAATATCGTCGCGACAAAGGAAGCCTGCGGCGACTTTTCCAAAATTCTGAAGACAATGCACCTGTGCGGAGACGACCTGGACGTATATTCCGGCAACGACGACCAGATTGTACCAATTTTGGCCATTGGCGGCAAGGGCGTGATTTCCGTACTTGCCAATATCATGCCAAGGCAGACGCATGAGATCTGTGCGCTCTACGCCCAGGGGAAAACCGCAGAGAGCGCCGCTATGCAGATTGAACTTGCCGACCTGATCGACAGCCTGTTTGTAGAGGTCAATCCCATCCCCGTCAAAACGGCGCTGAATCTGATGGGGTTCAGCGTGGGCGAGCTCAGAATGCCGCTTGCGCCTATGTCCGAAAAGAATCTGGAGATTTTAAAAGCGTCTATGCGCAGGCATGGCCTGATCGGCTGACTGCCTTCCCTTTCCTATATATGAAAGGATGATACAAATGACAAAGTTGATTGTCGGCGGTATTGGCGGACACATGGGCGGCGCCGTCGCCTCCATTGCCGGAGAGTACGGCTTTGAGGTGACCGCCGGGTTTGATATCAAAATTCAATCGAGCGCTTTTCCCGTCTATGACGATCCGCTTTCCTGCTATGAGAAGGCCGACGTTATTATAGACTTTTCCAGCACTGATGCGCTGGACGGAATTCTTGGATACGCTATGCGCACAAACACTCCGGCTGTGCTGGCCGTGACTGGCTACAGCCCGGAACAGCGGACGCGCATCGAGCAGGCCTCCAAATCGCTGCCGATATTTGCAAGCGCGAATATGTCGCTCGGCATCAATCTGCTCCTTGCATTGGTGAAAAAATGCACAGAAGTCTTGCAGGAGGACTTTGACATCGAGATTATTGAGAAGCACCACAACAGAAAGCTGGACGCACCGAGCGGCACGGCGCTGATGCTGGCGCAGTCTATTTCCTCGGCAATGCCGGACGCTCCGCCCTATGTTTACGGCCGCACGCCGGAGACAGGGCGAAGAACTCGAAAGGAGATTGGCATACACGCCGTGCGCGGCGGAAACATTATCGGCGAGCATGAAGTTCTGTTTGCCGGCGCAAACGAGACGTTGTCACTCACCCACACGGTAGCGTCGCGCGAGGTATTCGCAGTCGGCGCGCTGAAAGCGGCTCGGTATCTGCTTGGCAAGGAAAACGGATTGTATGATATGAGCGACCTTGTAGAGAAAGCCTGATACTTGCAAATAAAGCCTGATATACGACAGAAAAGGGGTATTGAAATGAATATTGTTTTTTCCGACATCGGCATGACTACGGACGTGACGCTCATCAGCGTCGGCAATATGTCCGCGAGCACAAAGGACATCTATACGCTGTTCAACAGCCTGGCGGAAGCAGGCGTGGATGTGGATATGATTTCTCAGCCGGCAAGCTGGGGATCGGATATATCCCTGTCCTTTACGGTAGACGACCACGCTCTTTCGGACGTAGTGCTTGTGCTGGGCGCATTGAAAAAGCGTTATCCCAACATTCGTACCGATATCAATTCCGGGAACTTTAAGCTCCATTTCACCGCTGAGGAGATGCTTGGCAAGCCGGGGGTAGCCGCGCACATTCTAGGACTGTTTTGCGAAGCGGATATTGATGTGAAAATGATCAGCACTTCGGAAATAGATATCTCCCTTTTGATTGACAGCGCGCACTTCGGCGCTGCACTGCAGCTGCTGGAAACAAAGTTTGACAAGGTATTTTAATAAAAACATATGCATAGCAAAAACAGGAGCCGAATATAGCGGCTCCTGTTTTCTACTGTTTCACCGTCAGTTTTCGCTGGACGGGCTGTTCTCGTGCGGTATGGGCACATCGGCATCATCCGCGCCTGCATCATTCTTCGGCACCTGTATGTTACGCGCCTTTTGTTTGCGCCTGCTTCGGCGAATGAGGAGTATGACGACTACAACGACAGCTGCGACGACAAGGATGGGCAGAAGCCATACAAAGACGATGCAAATTACCTGAATGGCTTCCCAGAAAAAGTGAAGCGAAGACGTCATCGCCTCCTGCAGTTTTGCGCCAAAGGTGTCTCCGGCCACAGGCTCATAAACGTCCACTTCGCTGACAGAGAGGGTGACTGTCGCGTATTCTGTGAGATTGTCAAGCCGGCGAAGCATGGTTGTCAGCTCTTCTATTTCCGTGCGGATACGCGTTAGTTCCGATTCGATCTCCAGGATATCCGACATCTTCGTCGCCTGCTCCAGGAGCGCAGTGACACGCTCCTGCTGAATTTTCAGCGCATTCAGACGGGTTTCCGTATCAAAGTACTCCACTGTGACATCCTCGCCGCTTTGGGATTTATGGAGTACGTTTGCCGACGATTCGACAAACCCTGTAAAGCCGTCAAGCTTGCCAACCGGAATGCGAACCACATATTCCGCGCTCTTGATGCGGCTGGTGTCGCTTGTATCCACGCTGGACTGTTCGACATACCCGCCTGCATTTTTTACTTCCAGCTGCAGTGTTTCAATAAGGGTTTCAAACTCCTTCGTCTCCAGACGGTAGTCAATCCGGACGATGATTTTACGATCCGAGACAATCCCTGCTATTTCGCCGTTCGACTCCCCTGCCTCGCTCATTTCCATCGCCGTGTCGGAAGATACGCCGGCCGAACTCTGTGCGCCGGAAGCATTTCCCTCGTTGGTAGATTTGTCCGACTGCATTTGCGCGCCGCAACCTGTATAGAGCGCGGCCAGGCACAGGATACTGAGCAGCAGCGCCAGTATTCTCTTCATACGTACAACCTCCGTTTACTGTTTTGGGGTTCTTGCTTTCATAAAACGTTTTGTCAATACAAGATCGCTTTCGTACGGGTCATATTTTCCTCTGCACTTTTGAAAAGTTTCTTCGCCCTTACCGGTGATGACGATCACATCTCCCGCCCGTGCGTCCATGATCGCGCGCTCGACCGCTTCGGCCCTGTCCGCAATGGACACCGCTTTCCCGCCGGCGGCCTTTACATGGCCCGCAATCTCTTCATTGATTGCCTCCACGTCTTCATACCCCGGATCCTCCGCCGTCAGAATGGTCAGATCAGCCATTTTCCCGGACACTGCGCCCAAATCTTTACGCCGCAGAAACGCCTTGCCGCCCGGACAGCCGTATACGCTGACGAGCCTATGGCCCGGAAATTCTTCGCGCAGGCTGCTGAACAGGGTTTCAAAACTCATTTTATTGTGCGCATAATCTATGATCACTGTGATCTCCCCGTCCCCAAACACCTCCATTCTGCCGGGTACGCGTACTTTTTTCAGCCCTTTCTGGATGAACGACACGTCTACCCTATCCATACAGACGCAGATTGCAGCAAGCGCGTTATATACATTAAACGCGCCGAGCATCGGAATCTGAAACTTGCGGTTGAACTCCTTGGCACGTACGGAAAACGTCGTATACCGCCCCGCTCTGGCGATGTTATAGGCCATAACGTCCGCTTCGCGCAGAATGCCGTATGTTCGGATCCGACAGCCGTTGCCACGCGCGGTTTCCAGAATTTCATCCGCGAATTCGTCGTCCGCGTTGATGATCGCATCGTCCGTATACGAAAATATCCGTTTTTTGGCGCTGAAATATTCGTCGAAATCTCTGTGTTCAATCGGGCTGATATGGTCCTCCCCAATATTGAGGAACACGCCGGTCGAAAACACGGTGCCGTAAACCCGGTCGTATTGCAGCCCCTGCGAAGAAACCTCCATGACGCCTCCGACAAGCCCGGAGCGAACCATCTCATCCAGCATGGCCTGCAAATCCAGTGATTCCGGCGTTGTAAGATGCGCTTCCTCACAGCGGCGGCCCGTGTCGTTCGCGATGGAACTGAGCAGTCCGTAACCCCGGCCCGCCTGCTGCAATACCGCCTTTGTCATATAGGACACTGTCGTCTTGCCTTTTGTTCCCGTAATCCCTATTAAATCCAGTTTTTTTGACGGGTGGCCGTAAAACATACAGGCGCAAAGCGCCATCGCCTTGCGAATATCCGTTACGATCACGCCGGGGATCAGGACGTCGTAATCCCGGTCCGACAAATAACAGGCGGCGCCCCGGTCCACAGCCTCCAACAGATACTCGCGCCTGAAGGTCGCCCCTTTACAGATAAACAGGCTGTTCTCGGCCGCTTCTTTTGAATTGTAGGTCACGCTTGAAACGACGCAGTCCATTCCCGTCGGCCTTACAAGCAGCCCTTCTGTCATAAGCATGGATTCCATATCGCTTATACGCATGATTCACACCTTTTCCAGTTAACATATTCTACATAATATTCTGGCTTTTTTGTGCCAGTATATTACAAATACTTCGCAACCATAAGGGTTTGTCAACAGTTTCAACAGGGTTTTCCACAGATTTATGTAAACATGAAATCTTGATTACAGAGCTAAATATTACACATGCGAGTGGAAATATTTTTTATCAAGCGCCCTGTATTGCGCCGCTTCCGCAATATCCGCTGCAGTAATGTCGGCATGCGCTTTGAGGTCTGCGATCGTACGCGCGACTTTCAAAATTCTGTCGTAACCGCGGGCGGACAGTGCCAGCGTTTCAAATATTCTTTTCAGCAGGAGCGACGCGTCTTCATCGAGTTTGCAGCAATCGCGAAGCAGATCCCCATACAGGCGTGCGTTGCAGGCGATGCCTGTTCCGGCATACCGCTTTACCTGGATTTCCCGCGCGGCGCAGACGCGCCTGCGGATCGCATCCGAGGCCTCGCTCTTTTCCCGCTGAGACATGTCGGCAAACGAAACGGCGGGGACTTCTACCTGAATGTCGATACGGTCGAGCAGCGGACCGGATACCCGACCGATATAGCGGTCTATATCCTTCGGCGAACAGCGACAGGCTTTGGTTGGATGCCCGTAAAAACCGCATTTGCAGGGGTTCATGGCGCAGACAAGCATAATAGAGCAGGGATATTCCACCGCGGCGGAGACGCGGGAGATGCGCACCGTCCCGTCCTCCAGCGGCTGACGTAACACCTCCAGCACGCTTTTATTATATTCGGGCAATTCATCCAAAAACAGAACGCCGTTGTGCGCCAGGGAAAGTTCCCCCGGCCGGGGCGAACTCCCACCGCCGGCCATGCCCGCGTAGGAAATAGTGTGATGGGGCGCGCGGAAGGGGCGGACGCTGACAAAGGGACGCCGGGGATTCAGCAGACCGCTGACGGAATAGAGTTTCGTCGTCTCCAGCGCCTCATCAAAAGTCATATCCGGCAGAATAGAGGGCAGGCGCTTGGCCAGCATGCTTTTGCCGGTTCCGGGCGGACCGATCAGCAAGACGTTATGGCCGCCGGCCGCAGCTGTTTCCAGCGCTTTTTTCGGCATAAGCTGGCCCGCCACGTCCGCAAAGTCTAGAAAATCCTCCGGCAGCGGAGAATAGATGGAATCGTCCGCATGGAAAGGCTGGATAGGCAGTACGCCGAGCACATGGTCGATTACCTGTGAGACGTGCTCAGCCGGCAATATTTCAACCCCGCCGGCAACGCCCGCCTCCGCCGCGTTTTCGCGGGGCAGGAATACAGACTGGACGCCGCTGTCGCGCAGCGCGAGGACGACGGGCAGAACCCCGCGTACCGGCCGGATTTCGCCGCTCAGAGAAAGTTCTCCGATAAACGCATAATCGCGCAGATCGGCCCGAAGCTGCTCGGTAGCGGCCAGAATTGCGACAAAAATGGGAAGATCGTAAAGCGGCCCTTCCTTCTTCTTGTCAGCCGGCGCCATGTTGACCGTGATGCGGCGGGCGGGGAAATCAAAACCGCAGTTCTTGATCGATGCGCGCACCCGTTCGCGGGATTCGCGCACCGCAGCGTCTGGCAGGCCGACGATATCAAAGGACGGCAGGCCCTGCGATACGTCAACCTCTACGTCGATAAGGTAGCCGTTTACGCCCTCGATCCCGGCGGCTTTTACTCTGGATACCATACTGCTGGCCTCCCATCAGTCGAACAACGTCTCAAAATCAAAAGTCCAGTCCGCCGTTTCCGCACAAAACTCCTTGCTGTGCGAGACAAAGATTACGCTTCCCTCAAAGGCGCGAATCGCCGTTTTGAGTTGCGCGACCGCGTTTACGTCAAGGTGGTTTGTGGGTTCGTCCAGAATCAGCAGATTGTACGGGGACAACGTCAACTTGCACAGTTTGACCTTAGACTGCTCGCCGCCGCTTAAGGTGTTCAGCTTCTGCATAATATGCTCCTGCCTGAGCCCACAACGCGCGAGATGTCCGCGTACCTGCTTATCCGATAGCCTGGGGAATGATTCCTTCAACTCCTGAAACGGCGTATAATCCGGATGCTCCCAGTTGTTCTCCTGCTCGTAATATCCGATTTTCAGCTTATCCGGATAGCGGTACGCACCCGAAAGCGGCGGCAACAGGCCGCATATTGTCTTCAAAAAAGTGGATTTGCCTATGCCGTTAAACCCGGTGACGGCGATTTTTTCTCCAAGCTTGAGCACGAGATTGATTTCCGGCAGCAAGGGCTCGCTGTAGCCTACCTGCAGATCGTTGACCCACAGGACCGTTTTGCCGACCGGCGGCGTATAGTCAAACACAAACGTAGGTATGGGCTGATCCGCCGGCTTTTCCATAACCTGCATTTTTTCCAGCTTCTTTCTCCGGCTTTTCGCCATGGCGGAGGTGGATGCGCGCGTGATGTTTTTTTGAATATACTCCTCCAGCTTCCCAATTTCCTTCTGCTGGGCGTTGTAGTTCTTGATATACTCCTCCCGGCGGCTTTCTTTCTGCCGCTGAAAGCTATCAAAATTGCCGTTATAACGAGTGATGACGCCGAACTCAATATCGCTGATACAGTTGACGACCTTGTTTAAAAAGGCATAGTCGTGGCTGACGACGATAAACGAGCCTTTGAAAATGGTAAGATATTTCGTCAGCCATTCTATGTGTTCCCGGTCCAGAAAATTCGTGGGCTCGTCCAGGATCAAAACGTCCGGAACCTCCAGAAACATACGCGCAAGCATCACTTTCGCGCGCTGGCCGCCGCTTAGGTTGCCTAGCTTCGTATCCATGCCGAAAGCAACCAGACCCAAACCGGCTGCGATTTTATCAATCTCGCTGTCGATCCCGTAAAAATTCCGGCTCTCCAGCAGCTCCTGCTTCGCGCCCGCTCTTATGCACAGCCGGTACAGCTCCTCCTCATCCTTACAGACAGAAATGGCTTCGTTGAGCTCGTTGAGCTGGCGCTCCGTTTCAAATAAATCGGCAAAAGCGCCGGCCAGATAGGCGCGCACCGTCAGGGATTCGTCCACCGCCGCGTGCTGATCCAGGTATCCGACGCGGACTTTGGGATGCCATTTGACGCTGCCGGCATCAGGAATAACCGTTCCCGTTAAAATATTGATGAACGTTGTCTTGCCCGCGCCGTTAAGACCGGTAAGCCCCATTTTATCCCCGCGGTTGAGCTGCAGTCCCGTATTCTGGAACAATTGCTTATCTCCGAAATTGTGCGATAAATTTTTAACTTCCAAAATGCTCATATTTTTCAATCAGGTTCTGTAATCCTGCCCTTATTATAAAGTAAAACTATTATACCTTATATTTCCTGTATATGCAAATAAATGTTCCCATTTGCGTTATTGTATAATCAAATACCTGCATATCGCTTATTTCAGCGCATTATTTTGTATAAGAAATACCGAAATTTAATAGAGCCTAATTTTCTTTACTTTCTTTTGGTTTTATGCTAGAATGAATCCGGAATTGGAGGTCGATTATCATGCCGACAAAAAAAGCAAAAGACGAGCTTTTCCTCATGTACAAGGGAAAGCCGCTGACACGTTCTGAAAATACCCTCTACTATGGTGACCCTTCCGAAAAGTATATCCTGATGCTGCAAATCACAGATACCGAGCCGCTGAAAGACCTGAGCCTCCCTACCCGCGTCACTATGTCGCTTATGTCCACCGACCCGGATTTGAAACTCAAGGATAAAATCATCAAAAAAACAGAGAAAAACGGGATATACGCGGCCCTGGACGTCGGCCTGATCTGGCTTGACCGCGCATTAAAGAAATAATCCCTTTACGAAGTGGACATGCGCGTGTTTACCGCGCGCTTTCTTTTTGCACAATAATAGACTGCGGCAAATAAAAGGAGCGTACAGCCTATGGAAAATCAAGCGAAGGAAAAAAGATCTATTATCAAAGAAAATAAGGGCGCATTTATCGCAATTGCGATTATTCTGGCGATCATTCTGTTTATTATCGGATTTTTTATCATTCGGGACGTTATCCGCGGCGAGGACCTGTTGCAAGGAAGCTGGAAATATACTGCCAATATTGCGAACGCCGGCGACACCGATTTCACATACCACTTTGCGCAGGACGGCAGTATGTATATGGAGAGCATATACGCCACCAACACCGGGACTTACCAGCTGATCCAGGGCGGCGAATCCGGCACCTTTGTCATGCGTATGGCGGGGCTTGAAATACGTTACGACTTTGTTATCTGCGGGGATACGCTCAGCCTCACCGACACCGGAACGGGATCGCAGATGAATCTGCAGCGCGTAAACTGAATTCGTATATTATATCAAGGAGTTGATATTTTTGTATAAAATTTTGAGGAAAAAATTTCTAAACCCCCAAGTCATCCTCATGGATGTCGACGCGCCAAATGTGGCGAAAAAAGCCTTGGCCGGCCAGTTCATCATTTTGAAAGTAGATGAGCAGGGCGAGCGCATCCCCCTCACTGTCGCGGACTATGACCGGGACAAGGGTACAGTAACCATCATATTCCAGATGGTCGGCAAGACGACCATGCAGCTCGGCGAACTGAACGAGGGCGATTATATCATGGATTTTGTCGGTCCTCTCGGTATTGCTTCGCATTTCGACGGTATGAAGAAAGTGGCCGTCATCGGCGGCGGCGTGGGCTGCGCGATTGCATATCCGCAGGCCAAGGCCCTGTTCAACGCCGGCGCAGAAGTCGACGTGATCGCCGGTTTCCGTTCCAAGGACCTCATCATCCTCGAAGACGAGATGCGCAAAGTCTCCAACAATCTCTACATGTGCACGGACGACGGCTCCTATGTCGAAAAGGCCATGGTGACCGACGTGCTGAAGAGACTGCTTGAGTCCGGCAAGGAATATGACACCGTCATTGCGATCGGCCCGCTGGTCATGATGAAATACGTATCCCTTTTGACCAAGGAATACGGCATACGCACCATCGTGAGTATGAACCCGATTATGATCGACGGTACGGGCATGTGCGGCTGCTGCCGCGTTACGGTTGGCGGCGAGACGAAGTTCGCCTGTGTCGACGGCCCGGACTTCGACGGTCATCTGGTGGATTACGACGAGGCGATTCGCCGCTCGACCATTTTTAAAAAGCAGGAACACGACGCTGTTGAAAAGCACCAGTGCAGATTAATGGGGGTACATAACAATGGCTAACATGGCACCGAATAAAATTCCAATGCCCGAACAGGCTCCGGACGTGCGCAATAAAAACTATTTGGAAGTCGCGCTTGGGTATTCTGAAGAGCAGGCCGTCGAGGAGGCGACCCGCTGCATCAACTGCAAAAACAAACCCTGTATGAACGGCTGCCCGGTCGGCGTGCAGATTCCGGACTTTATCTCCAAGATTGCCGAAGGCAAATTTGCGGAGGCTTATGAAATCATTACGCAGACCAACTCCCTGCCCGCCGTCTGCGGCCGCGTATGTCCGCAGGAGACGCAGTGCGAGTCCAAGTGCGTGCGCGGGATTAAAAACGAGCCTGTCGCGATCGGCCGCCTGGAGCGGTTTGCGGCGGACTATTACCTCAATCACTGCGAACGCAAGACGCCGGATATCAAAAAGAACGGCCATAAAGTCGCTATCATCGGTTCCGGCCCGGCCGGCCTTACCTGCGCCGGCGATCTGGCGAAGCTCGGATATGATGTGACGATTTTTGAGGCGTTTCACGCTGCCGGCGGCGTGCTTGTGTATGGCATTCCCGAATTCCGTCTGCCCAAGGCCATTGTTGCGCAGGAAGTCGAAGGGCTGAAGAAGCTCGGCGTAAAGATTGAAACCAATACGGTAATCGGTAAGACTTTCTCGATCGACGACCTGTTTGAAGCCGGATTTGAGGCAATTTTCATTGGTTCGGGCGCAGGTCTGCCGATGTTTATGAACATTGAGGGCGAAAACCTCAACGGCGTGTACTCCGCCAACGAGTATCTGACCCGCATCAATTTGATGAAAGCGTATAAGGAAGGCTACGATACCCCGATATCGAAAAACAGCAGCGTCGCAGTCGTCGGCGGCGGCAACGTTGCGATGGACGCGGCCCGCTGCGCCAAGAGAATGGGCGCGGAAAATGTTTATATCGTCTACCGTCGCAGCGAAGAAGAAATGCCTGCGCGCCGCGAGGAGATTCACCACGCCAAGGAGGAAGGCATTATTTTCAAATTCCTCAACAACCCCCTGCGTATTATCGGCGATGAAAACGGCCAGGTCACCGGCATGGAATGCATTCAGATGGAGCTCGGCGAGCCGGATGCTTCCGGACGCCGCCGTCCCGTACCTGTTAAGGACTCCAACTTCATTCTGGATGTAGACGCCGTTATTATGTCCATCGGCACCTCCCCCAACCCGCTGATCCGTACCACGACCCCTGGCCTGGAAGCGAATAAGTGGGGCTGTATTGTTGCGGATGAAGCGACGGGTGCGACCAGCCGAGAGGGCGTATATGCGGGCGGCGACGCCGTCACTGGCGCAGCGACCGTTATCCTGGCCATGGGTGCGGGCAAGGATGCGGCGAAAGCTATGGACGAATACCTCAAAAACAAAAGCAAATAAGCCGCTTATCCTGCGGAAGGGTTTTGCACATGTGGAATGAAATCGTACTGACCGTCGCACCGGACAGAACGGACGCCGTTACCGAACTGCTCAACACACTGGATATTTCCGGATTATATGTTGAGGATTACTCGGATTTGTTTGATAACGTTTATGTTCAGCGAACTAACCTTGTTGAAAAGGAGTTGTCGGACAAAGTTGGCGGCGACGCGCGCATCCACGTCTATACAGAAAAAAAAACGGACGATTTTGCTGCCAGCATAGCCAGACTTCTGGAGAAAAACGCAATCTCCTTTGATCTGAAAAGCGGCGCGGTTCCGGACGTCAACTGGTCGGAAAGTTGGAAGGCGTTCTACAAGCCAATCAAACCGGGTGAAAAGCTGGTTGTTGTTCCCGAGTGGGAGGACTACCGCCCCACGCCTGGCGAGATCGTGCTCAAAATGGAGCCGGGCGCTGCGTTTGGGACAGGCACGCATGAGTCTACCATTCTCTGTCTGCGGGCGCTGGAGGGCATTTTACGCGGCGGAGAGGCCGTTCTGGACGTCGGCACAGGCAGCGGGATTCTTGGGATTGCAGCTCTCCTGCTCGGCGCTGACCACGCGGTGTGTACGGATATCGACGCGCAGTCGGTAAAAACCGCGCGGGAGAATGCGGCGCTCAATGGCGTAGCGGACCGGTTCACTGCAGAATGCGGCGATCTGCTCGCCGGCGTGCAGGGAACTTACGATGTGGTAACCGCCAACATCGTAGCCGACGTCGTGATTGAATTGCTCGGCGTCGTGACTCCCCTTCTCCGCCGGGATACCGTGCTCATTCTATCCGGAATTATAAAAGAACGGGAAATGGACGTTCAGGACGCCATTGTCCAGAACGGATTCCGAATCCTGTATGTAGACACAATGAAAGAATGGGTCTGTATCGTAATTTCGCAAGCATAACATGATGAAAGGCCGTCGGGACAAGCCCGGCGGCCTTGTTTTTTATAACATAAAACGGAGCGAACCGTATGGTCCGCTCCGCAGTCCGCGCCTGTTTTTCAGCCGACAATATTCAGCACAATGGTAAGGACAATGATCAACACCGCTACAAATACCGTAATCTTGGACAGAATTGCGGACTTTGTACGGTTTGCGTTCGTATCAAAATAATTTCCGCTGCCCCCGGAGATAGCGCCCATACCGGCCGTTTTCCCTTTCTGCAGCAACACCAACGCGATGATTGCGATCGACAAAACGATATAAACGATCGCCAGTATATTGGCCAAGAGACTGTCCGTCATTTCCATAACCTCCAAAATCATGTAGAAATATCATAGCATAGATTTTTGGATAATGCAAGTTATTTTTTACTTATTTCGAACGGTAACCTGTAGGGGTACAATACATGTTGGACAGTTGAGAAAAAGGGATGAAGGATAAGGCCTCATCGGTTAAAGTTGAGTTACCACACAACAACTTGATGAGAGGGGGCCATATCCTTCATGAG